>OLWP01000164.1_pt1 | contig 52416 bp, 57 predicted proteins | sample 1673741 | NCBI WGS metagenome assembly OLWP01 (sample SAMEA103958125, study PRJEB25191) | human gut metagenome
AAGACATGTACTCACCTCAAAATCAACATTATATAATTGTAAGTTATCCTTTATTCATTATTTTCAGGTAAGGTCAATAATACATTTCTGTTAACAAAATACGCTACACATCTTACATTCAACTGGTGTATGTCTATGTAGTACTTAATCTCATTCTAAGAAAAAAGTATTAAGCCTTAACTAAATCTATATTTCGGGTATGTAATATAAAAACATTTATAATTACCCTTTATGGTATTAATTATAACATAATTTGACAAATATTTAAATAACTTTTACGCAAATCAGTTATAAAATTTCACATAGTGTTTTTATGCATTTTGTATAATACAATTTTGTTTATTGCTCAATAAATAAAATTTTTAGGCAAAATAAATATAGATATTTGAATAGACTTTCTTTATTTTCTATTGCATAATAATTTTATTAAATATAAGGAGCTATATGCGATGGAAATAAAAAATGTACAAGCAAATAATCTAACAACTGATTATCTAAACTTTTGCCTTTCAAGAAAAAATCTTGATCAGAAAACGATAAAATCATACACTATTGATTTAAGGCAGTATTTTGAATTCACTATGGAATCTGCTATTGAATGGACAAACAAAAAATCCATTGAGCAATATATAAATTTACTGCACTGTAAGTACAAACCTAAGAGTGTTAAGCGTAAAATTGCTTCGCTAAAAGCATTTTTTCACTATCTTGAAATTGAGGAACTTATTGATATTAACCCTTTTCATAAGATACAAATCAAGTATAAAGAACCCTTTATTCTCCCAAAAACTATTCCCATAAATAATATTGAGCAAATTATTAGGTTTGCTTATCTACAACTTACCAAAGCGAAAACTGAGTATGCTAAAAAAGTTGCTCTGCGGAATGCACTCATACTTGAGTTACTGTTTGCCACCGGAATGAGGATTTCAGAATTATGCACACTCACGACTGAACAAATTGATTTTAATGATTACATAATCAAAATTTACGGAAAGGGCTCAAAAGAACGCCTGATTCAAATCTGCAATCAAAATGTTCAGGAGTTGCTCAAAAAGTATAATCAATCATTTAAATTTGAAATAGCAAACAACAAATTTTTCTTTATAAACAGGCTTGGCAACCGTCTATCTGAACAATCTGTTCGTAATATGATTACCAACTATGCAATCGGTGCAGAAGTGCCGCTGCACATTACTCCGCATATGTTTCGTCACTCTTTTGCAACTCTACTGCTTGAAGAAGATGTTGACATACGCTATATTCAACAAATGCTGGGTCACAGCTCCATTACCACAACGCAGATTTACACGCATACGAGTATCAACAAACAGAAGAATATTCTGTCTTCCAAACATCCGAGGAATAAACTTGAAATTGGGATATAATAAAAGCCTTGCGGGATTTTTTAACTCACAAGGCAATCAGAATACTTTATTCACTTTTATCAAAATCATTTTCTATTACATCGGAAATGAGATTTGAAAAATCGACGGCATTTTTTGAAGTAATCACAGGTTTTCCTGTTCTTTCCTCGATATCTTTTCGTGCATTTCCGGCGACTTCACCACCCTCTTTTGCTACTTTTCTGTTGTCAGCAAAAGTTTGTGGATTTTTCTCTTTAGAAATTTCTGTTGTAGTTGCTTCAGCCAACATATTGAGAACCAGCTCAAGTGTACTCATATTATCTCTCAGGTTTTCCTTTTTCAATCCTTTGAGATTTTTATACTGGCGGGTTGTCATTCCTGACCATGCTTTTGTGATTTCATCAGTCAGAATTGCATATTCTACACCCTGCTTTACACCACGAGAATCCCATTCATCAGTAAGCTCTTTTCTTACCTGTATAGCCTGAAGTCTTTGATTTATCCACTCTCTGCTATATCCTTTTTTCAGGTATGTTTCAAGAGCTCGCTCTATGGTAAGTTCAGGGTCTATGGTTTCATCAATTCTCTCTCGACCAACTTCTGCAAGCCACATTTTAAAAGGTTCAGCTTTTGGCGACGGGATTGACTGTATTATTCTCAAAAGCTGCTCTGTATTTGCAACATCGGTTTTGTAATTCTTACCATCCTTAGGAGATGACATTTTCAGTTGTACGATATTTTCGTACAACTGGTTTGCTCCTTCAGCTTTAAGCTTTCGCTTAAGATCGCTCCAGTAACGACGAGGTTCATTACTGTCAGTCAGAACTGAAATTACATCCACAATAGAAAAATACCATTCTTCCTCTGACTCATTCCACGCAGTACGTATCTTTTTATCTTCAAAAATTTGTATTTTATTTTCTTCACTCATATATATTCACCCACTTCTAAGCTAAAAATATTATAGCAGACTGAATTTGTAAATTCAATCAATTAGGCTTTATAGAGATAAGAATTGTTCATAATTAAGGTCGAATATAATCTCTAATTCATAACCTCGTGATACTTTCACTTCTCTTATGAGCTGACAGGCTATCATTTTCTTCTGCTCCATTGTTGAATTGTCAAATTCGTCTGCCCAAGTTCTGAATTGTGAATAATAAAAATCAAGCCTGCCCATCGCATTTTGCTGATTGGCAAGCTTGTACTTTATATCACTTAATTCAATTTCTTTTTTATGTAGTAAATCGTTTGTATTATCAATAGACGTTGACAGCATATCGGGTGTGAAACGGCTTTCACCGAGGAGTGATCGTCCTATTTCGGCAGATAATTCCACTACCTGTCTTTTAAGCTTTTCAATTTCTTTTTCAAGCTTTGTCTGTTTTCTCCTATACTCCGATATTTCGGATTTGTAGCGTTTTTCAAGTGCTATATCTTTTGGCGTTGATTTGATTTTGGCGAGATAATCTCTCAATGTTGCAAGTACAGCACCGTCAATTCTGTGTGCTACATAAGCCGACTGTCCGTCACATGCACCTCTTTTCATCGCTTTATTGGTACATATATACCTCTGTCTGCGAACTCTGTACTGACTGCCGTCTGCCCTGTCGTATCGGTCGATATAGCTTGTTGATACCATCTTCTGACCACAGTGGGCACAGTATATATTTCCCGACAGCAATGTACTGCCTTTTGTTGTTCTTGCTATCTGTTGCTTTTCCTCATTCTTTGATGAGCGTTGTTTCAGTTTAAACTGTGCTTGGTCAAAGATATTTTCATCAATGATATGCAGTCTTTCGATATACGGTGATTTAACACCGCCTGACACAAGATAATCGCAGTACAGCCTGTTCTTTAGAATACGATTAACCGTATTACATTGAAACTTGCTGTTATTATGGGTTCTGATTCCGTGACTGTTCAGATAATCAGCCATTCGATATGAGCCGTAACCCTCTTTAACTGTCATCTCAAATATCTTCTTGACTATCGGAGCTTCATCATCGTCAACGACTATGTCCATAAGCTCTTTTCCCTTTTTGTTGATTTCACCGCTTTTTATAAGTTTGTAACCGAATGGTGCAACACCTCCGGTAAATTTGCCGTCTAACGTCATTTGGTTAAGGCGAGTTTTAACACGTGCTGACGTTTTCTGACTCTCACCGTTGGCTTGCCAAAATCGTATGTAATTCATAAGCTTATCCACATGATTATCCATACGCTGTTCGCCCTCATTAACGCTCCACACCTCTATGCCGTGTTTGATGAACCATTCGACGACAAACGGGGTTTCGTCATCAATTCTGCCTATTCTGTCAAACATAAAGACAAGGAGTACATCAAATTCTTTCTTTTCTGCGGCGGCTTTCAAATCCTGAATAGCATCTCGATTGCGTGCCGAAACCTTGAATCCCGACACGCCCTTTTCCTGAAATTCTTTCAGAATTGTCCAGCCATTGTGCTCTGCGAATTCTCTGCACGAGGTTTTCTGCATTGGAATATCATCTTTATCAACCTGACCTTTGGTTGATACTCTGTACAAGCAATATACTCTTTTCATTTTATCACCCTTTCGTACGATTTTTGCAAACCAACAATACTACATAATTCCTATAATATCCAGCGAAATCCAAAAAATAAATTGAAATAAATTCAGCATCCAATCTGAGTTTTCATTCTGTTCTCAAATGTATCCAAAAGATTTTCAAGAACATTTCTTTCGACCTGTAAATTTCTGTTTTTGGAAAAGCAGATAGTAACCTTGCAGTCGTTTATAACAGATTCTATTCTGTGTTCTGAATCAATGTTATTTTCATTTATATAGTTTTCGTTCAAATTATCACCTGTTCCTTATTTTTTGTTTTTCTTATTTTTATAATCTTTCATCTGCTCATCAGCTTTTGCCGCTGCATTGCACAGGCACATAACGCAAACGCCGATAAAAGCACCGACAAAAAGACCAATCATAAATCCTAACATTTTAACACCTTCTTTCAGTAATTTTCTTCTAAATACCCCGACAGCAGAAAACAAAAAATCTTCTGCTGTCGGGATAAAATCAATCGTTTTGGATAGTTCTAATTTTCACGCTATCCTATTGTCGCTATTTATCCTCGATGCCCTGCGACAAGGAACACATCAGACGGCATTGCATTATAGCCTCATTGGAATTTCACCACCGTGGGGATCTCCCACAGCCGCCATCTTTGGTTGCGACGGTTCTATCACGCTCGACTTTTGACTTAACGGAAGTATCATTATCCCATCTGCCTGTCATCGCCGTCATTGAATTTGCCTTTCAATGTCTGAATCTTGAAGTTCTGTATAGAAGTTCGCTCATGTGGCTTGTCCGTTCCGAACAGAAGAAGGAAAGTATCTGATGTGCTGATATTAAATTTTCAAAGAGCAACGCCTGTTCTCTGAAAAAAGAAAACAGGCAAAAGAGAAATAATCCCTTTCACCTGTTTCCTCACTTAAAAGCTAAAACACACCCCTAATTTATAATTTTTTTAAAATATTTTTGATTTTTTCTACTGCACGATACACCGATCTTTGCACACATGGATAAGTACAGCCTTCTTCAAGTGCTATTTCGTCAAAAGTTTTTTCTTCAAAATAATACTTGTTCAGTCTGCGTTTCTGCACCTCGGGTAATTTGCTTATTGCCATATGCAAATTTTCTGTAATCTGAACATTTTCAAAGTATTCTTCTAACGACCATTCCCTTGAATCTTTCTTTTTATGCAAAGTATGTTCATATACTTCGGAGTGTTCCAAATGTCTGTCGTACTCATTCATTTGGGAAATATCTTCAAGTTCAAATATATTGAAAGTTTCAAATACGCTCTTTGAAACTTCAACCATTTGAATGCGGTTATTAACATCAACGAAATAAACATAGTATCTTCCTTTTTCTGAGCATAAAGTATAAGGATTATACTTGTCTTTTCTTCTCTTAGGACGTTTGTCCATTAATTTTTCCTCCAATCAATCTGAATCTTTTAGTAATTCAGGTTGTTTGGAGGACCTCTGTTTCTATATTTCATCATGCCCTTCCATTTTCATGTAAAAGGGCATAAAAATACCGACAAGTATAGAAAGCTATTACTTGTCGGTATTCTATCACACGCTATTAAATGTCTTTATTCTTCTTGCTATCACAAAATTCATTAATTATATAGTTATTAACATAAAACTTGCCTTTGACCCCTATTTCTTTTCTTATATTACGGAAGCACTTCTCAGTTTTCACTCGTATATTATCATAAGCAGTTACAGAATTTGAACATTTATATTCCGAACAAGTGCAAGCACTGCGGTAAATTCCTTTTTATTCGTGGTGGCAAATATTTCAGCTACTGTGATAATCCGTTAAAGGACGAGCCTGACAAGACCTGTCGAGATGTCGGCTCAAGACGGCACTATGACGACAAGTGCAAAAACGATCCCATCTGGCAAACTTACAACAGGGCATACAAAGCACACTATGCAAGGTATATGAAAAAGAAAATGACCATTTCCGAATTTGAGAAATGGTCACGGTTTGCGTCAAGTTTGAGGGATAAGGCGGTTGCAGGAAAGGTTGATTTTGCACAGTATTATGCCGATATACGGAAATAGCTTTTCTTTGTTTACTGCTATGCAGATTTTAGATATGTATAATCAGGTATTATATAATTATAAAAATATTACAAACGTTTGAAACAAGAATTTGATAACACAAAAACAAATATACTACTTATCAATATAAAAATATATGGACATATTATGTCCATGGTGCTGCTTGGAATATCAGATGAAAGCATATTAATAAACTTAAGAAAGTCAATATTGGCAGTCATGCAAAATATTTCGTAACACACACTGATAATAAAAGGAATTGCTATATTTTTTAAAATTATAGATATTGAAAAACTAATACTAAAAAAAGCAAATGCCTGAACAAAAAATATAAAAATATAATTGAAATAATTAAAATTTAGTATTATACAATATAAACCAAGCAATACACATATATGCAAGAAATAAAAAACAAACACAAGAAAAAGTTCAACTATAAGACTTTTTTTATAAACAAGCAATAGTTCTCTGATCCTGCCCTCTACATACTCTCTGAAACCAAATAAAGTCCACCATACAGCAAAAAATGGGCAAAAAATTTGTAACATTATGTATGTTGAAAAATAACATTGTTCGGGTGAATATCCTTTAGCAAAATCCAAATATGTTAAAAAAGGAAGTACAAGAAATAAAAAAACAACAGGTACAATATAGAGAATTCCCATTCCTTTAAGTGTTAATTGTATTAATGAAAGGCGGTTTATATATCTTTTAAGGCACATAAATATCCATCCTCTATATCAGCGTTAATACTCACTCCCTGCTCAATAAAATTACTTGAGAGAACGATTATATAATTTTTATTATCCTTACTGATTCTGTCTTTAACATAATAATTTCCCTCTAAATTATTTTCATATTCTTCGTCTAAAAGAAAAACTTTTTCATTTCCGATAGAAGTAATATCGCTGCAAGTTCCCTGAACAACATTTCTTCCCTCATTAATTATAACAATCTCATCACATATTGATTTTACGTCCGAAACAATGTGAGTAGAAATAATAATAGTTTTATCATTTTTTATTTTCCTTAAAAGAGATTTAAATCTTACTCTCTCCTCAGGATCAAGACCTGCAGTCGGTTCATCAAACAAAACAATTTCAGGATTTCCCATTATAGCTTGGGCTATTCCCAATCGTCGAACCATACCTCCTGACAGCGAACCCACTTTGTTTTTAATTTTATCACTTAGGTTGACCAAATCAATGCAATATCTGATTTCATTGTCTTGATTTGACTTAGGTATTTTCTTTAATGTGGCAAAATATCTCATAGTTTCATATACAGTCAATGACTTCATAGCACCAAACTGCTGAGGCAAATATCCTATATTTTCACAATCGCACTCAATGCTTCCCTTTTCGGGAGAAAGCAAACCGCATATACATCTCATCATAGTAGTTTTGCCGGAACCGTTTGGCCCAAGCAAGCCATAAATACCGTGCTTAAATTCGCAGGAAAAATCATTTAAAGCTTTTGTTTTCTTAAAAGACTTAGTGCAGTTCTTCAAAATCAGCACAATTACACCTTCTTCCTTGTTAATTATCATTTATACTTTCGGAGTCAACCACGGCTTTTTCTACATATTTAGAATAGCCCATATCTCTTTGAGCAAGAAGTATTTCAGCAACTTGCTTCTTTGTTTCCTCATCAGTTGCTTTATTAATAAAAACTGTATCATCTCCTAAAAATATTCCATCATAAATACAATTAGAAGAAAGCATTTCATTTATCTGAATAATAGTATATTCTTTGAGATTTAATTTATTGCTGCTATTGTTATCCAACTCATTAATGTATTTCTGAATTTCGTCTATATATTCTTCATCTATTTCGCTCAATCCCCACCCCTTTACAGTAATTGCATAAATCTTATAAATATCAGACGAATTTGATTTATAAAATCCACTAAAAAGCGTAGGATAGCTTGTAACCCCGACAAAACAATTTTTCTCATTCTTTACCTCATCAAGATTTGAATAAAACTGCCTTGCTGAATCAACTCGAATATTAAATTCTGTTCCGGATTTTATCTCAATCGGATTATATGTGGTATAATCACCCGTAATTTTGTGAAATCCGGGAATAGGGTAATATGCAAAAAAGCCGGGCAGAGAACACGCCTGATAATTACTGTATAATATAGGTGAATAACCGCTGTACTTTATGTTTATAAGCTGCAGGTTTCCGTTCCCTATTACAGTAACATAATCTCCTTCACGATTATATTTTAAAGCATTTCCTTCAATATCAGTTATCTTTAAAACATTGTATCCATGGTACAATGTAAAATTGTAATACTCTAAACCTGTATCAGATAAAGTCATTGATACTTCGGCGTCTAATTGTCTGTAAATGCTTAAATCCATATCGTATGATGTAACTTCAAAATCCGGATCTTGGTTCTTTTGCTCATTTTCAGTATAAAACAAATAATCTGACATTGAAATACTGTCAAGCTGAGCTCCCTTTTCAATATGGCTTCCGCCATAAAAGTAGCCAACCAGATTAAATGTTGAAATTAATAGTGTTAATGACAGTAAAACAGCTTTTAATGCGGTTTTCTTTATTTGACAAAGTTTGAAAAACAAAAATGACAGTAGAGAAATCCAGAAAATAATTAAATTCCATCTATAAATTTCAGCATACATACCGTAATCATGGTTTATGTACCACTCTAAATCATTTGGCAGAATATATGCAAGAAAATATTTTGCTTCCCAAAAATTAATTTTGGTAACCTGGCTTAACCCCCCCGGAATAAAGTCAGATGTACTTGACACAAGGAAAATTATAAGCGCCATAAGAGCATATGAAACAATCCTTTTCGTCTTTTGAGCAAAAAAAACGCCAAGTAAAATCGGGATTATTCCACCCAGAAAAACATATAAAAATAAAACTGAAAATATATGATACAAATAACTGTAGTCATTCATTCCGGATGACAAAAATATAACAAAATTAAATACAAATGCGCTAAAGAATTCTAAGGCCGGAATAAACAACAAAACTGTTACAGTACTTGTTAAAATCCTAGTCTTACCATTTTTGTGTGAATACAATGCTTCATCTATATAACAGCGCTTATATAGGTAAAAGAATTCATATGATGTAAAACATAATATTACAAATGATAGTAAGCATAATTTTATAGAATTCTTTAAATATATTAATACATCACTATTGAGTGAAAAGCTATAACAACTATATACAAGATTCCCCAAAAAACATACTAACAGTATGATAACCGGAATAAATATTATTTTAGTTTTAAAAAACAATTTTAAATTTTGTTTTATCATTTTTACTCACCCTATTCCTTGTAAGTACGGGTCTTACAAGGAAATAATAAATACTAAATTAGATTGCTGTAATTTTACCTGTGGCTGAACAATTCTTACCGCCCCACCACCATGAATTCATTTTACCTCTCCATGATGCTTTGGAATTATTTATGACGGTGTATACACCTGATGATGCATTATATCCCGGTTCAGCAAAAACATGTTGTGCCTGTACCCAACCTTCTCCGGGAATTGAATATTCAAGATAAAGATTAACACCGTCATCAGAACTGGTAGAATTACTTAAATTACTAATTGTACCTTTTTTATACAGTCCTAATGAAGTTGAAATTGCTTCGGTTTTATCTTTAGTTAGCGTCCATGTGGTACTAGCTGCAGAAGCACTAATAGTAAAAACCGAAGAAAACATCAATATCGCCATTAAGAAGGTTACGAATTTAAACATTTTTCTTGATTTTGAATTTGTCATATAAACCTCCTAAAAATGATTTAAAAATAATACGAAAATAATACGAATCACTTTAAACCCGTAACAGGTTATAAAACCTTTTAAAGTGAAAAAAAGCTTAAATAATATTTTAAAATTTATTAAAATAGTTTTATAGTTTTATTTTCGCAGATTTTGCAAAAGTTGCACTTTTCTAACTATGAGGAGTACTGTACTTGTGAAAATACTAAAACTCAGCGAAACACATATATTATAGACTCCTATTACTATTAAAAAAGTTGAGAATAAAGATATAGCAATAGAAGTAACGCATGATACTATTTTATAAATTGTTCTCTCTTTGCCATTTAATAGTTTGTTTTCTGTATCTAAAGGTGATAAAAAGCAAAGAATTAATACGCATACAAGTTCAGAAAAAAACAATGAGTAATAAATTGAAAGATAATTAATTATCAAAATCCATTTTATTATACATAACATCAAAACAATTGTTATAATAGAAATAATATAACATCTTGTTGGCGTTTTAGCATGGTAGCCGCCTGCAAACTTACGAATAACTATAAAAGACAAGTAAAACACTAAACTTTCAGTCAATAGATTGAAAACCAATCCTAAGACTATGACTGTCGCTATATGAAATGCTGAAGACAAAAGTATGTATATGGCATATTCATATAACTCATAATTATCTGTATGCTTTTCATCTTCGCATAAGATACGGGCGACTTTGCTTGAAATCAATTTGATCATTTGATGTTTTTAAACTTTTCAAAACCCTTAGGCGTTTTAGGCTGATAGATTATAAAACAACCGGAAGAATTTGCATTAGCTTTTAATGTAGCAAACAATCCTTTTTTTACTCCGTCTTTAATTTTAGTTGATAATAATTTTTCGTTTTTCATTGTAATCAACCTCCTTATTATAAATTTATCAAAAAAATGCTTGTAAATGTTGAATTTTACAAAAATGGTAATAAATTCGACAAAAAATGCACTTTTAATCTATTATAGCCCTTCATCTTACAACTATATAAAAACTTTTAAATATTATAATCATATAAGAATATTATCTTTTTTAAATTTATTAACAATATTGCCGATGATTGATAACATTTTATTGGTTGATATTAATGTATGTAGACTACAAAAATAGGAATTTGTATAGCACAACATAGAAAAGAAATAAAAATGGAAAAAAATGCTTTAGCCAAAAAAACATGTTTTTCAAATTATCACATATCAAATATTGAAAACGGTTACTCTGTACTAGGTATTGAAACATTTGCTAAAATCTGCAATGCATTAAATATCACACCTGACTATCTCTTATTAAGTACTTTAAAAAGTAATAACATTCCTCAAAATATTGTTAACAAATTAAATCATTGAATCTAATATCAAAAATAATATATAGAGTTTTAACTGAACAGGAATAAAACAGATGACAAATTCTTTTTTTTGAGTTATAATCCTAATTAAGGAGGTATAGCTCTATGAATGTACTGATATGTGATGATGATTTGAAAATCGTTCAGCAAATCAAAAAATTTCTCCTTAAATTATCAAAACAGTCAACCTATAATTTTGATATTACCTGCTTTTCAAATGGGGATTCTATATTGGATAAACAAATTAAAACTGATTTTGCGTTTATTGATATAGAAATGCCCGGTGTTAATGGACTTTCTGTTACAAAACATCTTCAAACACTAAATCCGAATATTATTGTCTTTATAGTTACATCTTTTCAAGGATATCTTGATGATGCAATGGATTTAAAGGTTTTTAGATTTTTATCTAAACCCATTGACGAAAATAGATTTTTTAGGAGCATGGAGATTGCTTTAAATCTGTATAAACAAAGCACAGAAAAAATTGTCTTAGACTATTTTGATGAATGTCACAATATATTTACAATTGACATCTTGTATTTAACTATAGAAAATCGCAAAACTAAACTAGTTACAAAAACGCAAGAGTTCATTTCAAATAAAAAGTTTGATTATTGGAAAAAGCAGTTATCCAAATACGAATATTTTGCCCAATCACACTATAGTTACATAGTTAATTTAAAGAATGTAACAGACTTTAATAAAAATGAAATCACATTATCATTTAATTCTAAAAAAGCAACAGTACCTATATCCCGTAGTTTCTATGCATCATTCAAAAAAGCTTTTTATGAATATATGGGAGGTACAACATGATTTCTAATATCTGTTACGCTATAGTCTTTCTGATTGAGTCACTCATATCTTTTTATTATTTTGATTTTAAATTTAAACGAAGAATATCAATAAAATTTATTCCTATATCAATACTTTTATCCGGTTTAGTCCTATATATTATAAACCTTATCGAAATTCCGCTGATAAATGCTGTTTGTTTTTATGTTTGCAATTTTATTATCTTAAGAATTTGCTATAATTCAAGCATAAAATCCGGTATATTTGCTAATTTTGTCTTGTTGTTTTTAATGATTATCACAGAATTAATTGTTATTTTACCATTTTCTGTTGTATCTCGTTTTAGTCTTTTTGAAAGCCGGTCTGACGCATTTATCCTCATTATTCAGGCAATTATGAGTAAATTGCTTTATTTTATTTTTATATGGGGTGTTCTAAAATTTTCTGAAAAAGAGTCTAAAAGTACGGATTCTAAATTTTCAATATTACTTTGTTTTTTGCCCATTGCCTCAATAATCTTGATGTGTACAAATGTATATCTTTGTACATTCTACTCCGTAAACAACAACTTTAAAATTGCTATAATTATAGGTAACATTCTCATACTATTGTCAAACATAATAGTTTTTTACCTCCATGAAACAACGATAAAAATAAATAGGAAATACACTCAAATACTTTTAGATTATCAGCAGGAAAAAAATACAATAGATTACTATGATTTGTTACGAGAACAAAACGAAAACTCAAAGATATTAATTCATGATATAACAAAACATTTAAAGATAATTCAGCAATTATCAGAAAACAAAGATTCAAATATAGCTCAATATATTTCTGAAATTGTTAATGATTTTAGTATTATGAATCCAATTGACTACTGCAATAACCCTACAGTCAATTTAATTACTCATAGGTATTATGAGATATGCAAGAAAAATAACATCAACTTTACAATCAGTATAAAAAACGCAAATATTGATTTTATTAAAGAACATGATATAACTGCCTTACTTGACAACCTTTTAGAAAATGCAGTTGAGTCAGCGTTAATGACAAATGAAAAATTTATTGATTTTTCTATTAGCACAAGAAATTCAAACTTTGTAATCATAAAAATTTCAAATTCGTGTTATAGAAAACCTAAATATATAAATAATATTTTAGTTTCATCAAAAAGCACCCCCGGAATGCACGGAATTGGCACTAGAAGTATTAAACGAGTAGTTGCAAAATACAATGGAAATTTAGAAATGAAATTTGATAGCAATACAAATACATTCACTTCTACTATTGGAATAAACTCTAATATACAAAATAGCAATCAAACATAATCTCTTATATTTACATATATTATTATTCGTTATTTACTTATTGAAACATTGTTACCGCCCTTGTTCACGGTAACACTGTTCAGTTACGATTTATCTAGGCTTTTTCGAGTTTTATAATAATCATGTAAGTGCTTAAGTATCGCTCTTTAGAAATAAATTATATTTTCTTAGACTTATATAATCTATCTGCATTGATACTATTGTCTGTTTCAACAATTATTTATGTAATTTTGATGTTAAAAATCAAATTATAGTATCAGGAAAAGGAATATCTAATGAAATGTTTTAAAAATCGCTATAACAATTTATCATATATAATTTTCACAATACTATCTTTGTTTTCAATAAGTCTGATTTTTAACAATAATGTATGGTTTGATGAAGCTTATACACTGTCGCTAATTCAGCACAATTATTCCGAAGTAATTGAAATATTAAAATCGGATATGCATCCTCCGCTATACTTTATATCTCTGAAATTCTTCTGTGAGATTTTCGGTTATTCGATTTTAGTAACTAAAATTTTTTCGGTACTCGGTTACATTGCAACGCTTTTGCTTGGCTGTACCGTGGTTAAGAAGCATTTCGGTTCGGATACATCAATGGTATATATGCTTACTATAGGGGCAATTCCTATGTCGCTTTATTTCAGCGTTCAGCAGAGATCGTATCAATGGTCCATATTTTTTGTTACACTTTGCTTTACGGAAGCTTTGCTGTTTCTTGAAAATCACGGGACGCGGCATTGCGTTATATTTGTTATCACCGCTTTGTTTGCCGCGTACAACCACATTTACGCTTTGCTTGCGGTCGGCGTGATTTTCATTTTCGTGAATATCTATGCTTTTGTAAAAGACGGAAAGCTGATAAAAGCAATCATAATATCTGATATAGCTATGACGGTGGGATATTCTCCGTGGATTATCCCGCTGTTATATCAAACCGAGGCGGCTGCCGGTAGCTTTTGGCTAAAAGGAGTAGAACCGCTTTCGGTGGTTGTGTTTGCATCGGGAATTGTTATTTCGACGCTGATACTCGCCAAAAAGGAAAACCGCAGGTTATCTGTAATATTTGCGATAACCTGCGTATTAAGCGTTCAGGCGATAGGTCTGCTTGTGACAATTTTCATTCGCCCCTTTTACATAGCGAGGTACAGCGTTGTTATATCGGGAATTTTCGCGCTGCTTGTCGCTTTCGGCACACAACATATAAAAGAAAAAGTTAAAAATATTATTTGCGTATTGCTTTGCTCACTTAACGTAGCCTGTCTTATCGGCACGGGAATATTTGAATACAACCCGTCAATGAATAATTTTTTCAACCGCTTTGATGAAATAGCTTCTTCAACAGATACATTTTTATATTGCGACAGCTCATTCGGAATTTTGTCATATTATTATCCCGAAAACACGCATATCTGCACCTACAGTGAGCCTTGGTTTGTGGCATTTGATAATATAGAATGCATAAATAAAAACGAACTTTCCAATAAAATTCCGCCCAACGATACCGTTTGGTTTGTAAAGAATGAATTAACTAAAACACCCGAATATATACAAAGTAATTTTGATTTAGAGTTGGTTGATTCATTCAAATGTGATTTTAATACCTTTAATGTGTATTTGGCTAAAAAATAATATGTATTATATGTTCTTACCATCATACTTTTATAATGTTTTATTTTTTATTCTATATAGCAAACTGCTCTTACCACCCTGTTCACGATAACGCTGTTCGGTTTCGATTAATCCGGCTTTTTTCAAATCTTTAACAGCTCTACGGACTGTGGCAGGCGACAGCTTTATGTCGCCTGCTATCGTTTTTACGGAAGGCCAGCATTCGCCGTTTTTGTCGGCTCGGTCGTAGAGGTAGATATATACAGAAACGGCTCGGTGTGGTAAATCCATTTGATACAGAAAAGTTAGTTTACTCATTGTCGTTACCCTCCTGAGGTGGTCTTTGAGTTTTTATGACAACCTTTTTCTGTTTATTCGTGTCCTGTTCACCGTTTGAATTTTCGGATTCTTCTGTTGGCTCATATTTCTGTTCAGAATCGATAGTATTTCCACTGTCGGCTTGTTCCGCATTTGGTGAGGTCTTAAGATTTTCATTTTTCTTCTTTTTCTCACTGCTTGCCTCATCGAAATCCGAATCAGTTGCAGGCTGTTCAAGATAGTGAGGACAGTATGTCTTGATTATGTTGTTGAACAACTCAGAACGGTTGGCATAGTGAACTTCACGATTGCCGTTTTCCATGACCTCATACTTTTTCTCAAATTTAATACCCCATTTAGAAAACAGCTTAAGCTTAACTTTCATAGGATAAAAGCCTGTTTTCATAACAACGAATGTGCCTTTCGGAAGTGACTTCAACTCATCGGGAGTCATCAAAGCTCTTTCTATCATCTGCAAGGATTGCGATGGATCGTTTTTGCTCCTGCTTACAGAGCCTGACATAACAGTTCTTGAACCGAGTGCTTTTGATAGCACTTCCGCACTTGTGCTGTTTGGAGCAAAACCGCCGAAGATGGTCAGCTGTGAACAGTCCATGTGAGCCGAATTTCTCGGCACGTGGACGGGTAGCAATATAGTCGGCATATGCTCTTCTTCCCGAAATTTCATAGGCATAGTCCTCCATAACACGGGAAATAAAATCGGAAGCCGAGCCTACATTCTGCTTTTCAAGGTAATCGGAATACTCAAACATATCCTTGCTGTCGGGAAAATCCTTTATGATTTTTTCAATTAAATTTTTCTGCTTTGCTGTAGCAGGAGCAAACTTTTTAGTGTCGTCTATCTTTTCCACTCCCTCACGAGTGGCAATATATTTTGCATAACCGCCTGCACTGACTTTTCGATTCGGCTTGAGATATTTAAACTTTGTAACTAACTTTGCCACAAATAATTATCCTTTCTGCCAATCGTATGCGTCATCAAAGGAAAATGAACCGTTAAGCCGCTTGACTTCCTTGACGCACTCGCCACGAAGTTTTGTAAGAGTCATCTTGTCTATGTCCTGTGACGAGGCAATAATATTCATTGTCATTGCAAGTTCAACAGCTAATTTAAAAATCAGCCTGCTCATTCGGTTGTCGCTTTCCGCAACAATTGATTTCAAAGTTGAAGTAACTACATTTGGAAGATACTGACTGTTATCGTTTGAGGAAAGGTAACCCACATAAAAAATGATTGCCTTTTCAATAAACTCGCTTCGGCTGGAACAGTTATCTTCCTTGTATATATTCTGAACCATGTCAAGCGTGGATTCCTTTATCCATAGTGCAAACTTCCGCTTTACTTCTTTTCTGTTATCCGTTTCATTCAAGTGTAAAACCTCCTTTTTGTTACAACCCATAGTTGCAACTCCTTGAATTTTGGCATTTTATTCGGCAATTCGGGCAGTTAAACCCACAAGTACAACCCCAAGGCTGAAAATTAACCCCTATGGATTTTTGAGACTGAAAAATGCGAAAAACTGCATAGCAGTCGGCGTTGCCGTCTGCCGTAAACCGACACGAGGGAGCGACTGCAACCCCGTGTCTTTCTCCTGCTTATTTTTCAGCCCTTGAAATACCGCCCGATTTACCATATCATCGATTTTTCACACCTTGCCACAAACCGCCCGATTTCGGCTTTTATTCGATTTCGGATACTTTTCCGACTTTTCCTTTAAAAGCCGACACGAGGCGAATGTGGCGAGAATACCGATGTTATTCTGCTTTTATTGATTTACCGTTTATCACTTCAAAATTACACTCGGTATACGACAGTCCGTACTCCTTAACCTCACGGTTCAAAACATCAAACATAGCCTGTTCAATACTGCGAGGGGATAACTTGACTTCATCACTCAAAGTGTCATAGCAGATCCATTCCTCGCTGTCGGGTGTGTCCTTTACAAGAATATCAAAGCCGAGGAGCATTTTATCGGGTGTGGGAAATACAACAGCGTTGATTTTTACACAGCCGACTGTGAGTGAAGCAAACAGAGTGTCGTGCTTGTCTTTTGAATTTTCGGAAAGTAATTTCTTAACCTCGTTCACAGACAAATACATTTTGAAAATATATTTATCGCCGAGATGCTTTTTCAATTTCTTTCTCTCGTTCATAAACTCATGCCACCTATTCCCATATCTTCATCTTCATCAGGTGAATCAAACAGATTGTTCTGTTCAAGGTTATCGTAGAATTTCTCTGCACTGTCATTTACGGCTTCGTTTAAAACATTTAAGTCAAAACCGCAGTCCTTGTACCCCTGCAATACAATATCATAATAGCTTGCGCTGGGCAATCCGAAATTCTGCTTAAGATTCATAATGTAAACCATCGCTGTCGTTTCCGATCCATTACTCATCCGAACAGGCAAGTCATGCTTGAAGTAGTGGGAGGGATAACCCTCGTAGCGGTCAAGCAGTTTTTCATCTCTCGGCTGAAGTTCCCACAGTGCAACGGCAACGGACTTACCGACGCAAGGTGCGATTGTTGCATAGGAGCAGTGAGGCATACCCTTGAATTGTAATTCGTAATTTTCGACTACACCCTTTCCGACAAGCTTTGCTGTCGGACAACGGTATTTCATCTGTTTAAGATTGAGATTACTGCCATAGGCAATGTATAATTTTTTACTCATAATAGATTTCTCTCCTTACATACTCATAACAAAACCCGAATCCTCATTCTGCTCAGTTGCAGTTTCAGATTCGGGTTCGTTGATATTTATATTTTCGTTTGTATTCTGAACTGTATCGTTCAACTGTGCGGCTCGCTGTTGCGCAAGTCTTTCCTTTTGCTTTTCAGCCTGAGCAGGGTCTTTCCACGCAATGTTGCCATCAAGATTTTTCAGCAGATGATGACGAGCTGTCTTGAACTCGTCACCTATCAAACCTAATCTCAAAAGCCAAGTTCTGAAAGTGTACTTTTCATTATCCGATACAGTTTTAGCGTGTCTTGCAGACTTCTGAATTAAAGCCTGATGACTGATTGCAAGGCACAGCTGAATCGCTGACTTTACTTCTCCTGCGTGTAAAGTGGAATTGAATAGACGAAATTCAATCGTACCCTTGTAGAACACGCTGTGAAGATTCAGTGCGTGGTAGCGAGTATCATCATAATGTCTGTAACTGTAATCCTCGCCGTCATACCACATTGATTTTATTTGCTCCATAGACATAGGAGGGCGGTTATTGATTTCATCAAGAAAGCGTGTGTCCATCTTTTGACAGTAATGTTCCCTTGACACATTCACTTTTAATGCCTTGTAGAGCAAATCCTCTTTAGCCGCCATAATGTTTACAATATTGCGAAGTGTTTTCGGGGTATGCGGAGCCGCATTAATATGGCAATGCAAACCACAGCTTGAGTTGACTCTCGCTCCTGCGCCACGAAGCTTTCTGACAAGCTCCTGTATAGTTTCTATATCGTCATAGTTGCAAATCGGAGTGACAAATTCAACCGAGTACAGAGAGCTTGCATTCTGTCCCGAACGGTTTTCACATCTAACGCTTGCGTCACGCATAATCTTCCACATCCTGCCATCATTATCACGAACAGAATAAGCATCATAACAACCGCCGACATGAGTTGCATCTGTATGAAAATAACCGGCAATCACTTTCGCCGCCGTACTGCGAGTGATGCCGGTCATTTCTATTTCTATGCCAAAATTTTGCGACCTCAAGTCTTTTCCTCACTTTCAATCTTTGGTTTTTTAGGCTTTGGTGGTTTCACCTGTGAACCTTTCATATCAATGAACTCCCTGACATTTGCAGGGACATATTTTGCGTACAGAGCGTCCACAGATTTTTCAAGTTCTTCCTTGAAATCCAAATCACGCTGTGACATATACAACTTGATTGCAGACAACTTTTCATCGTCATACATAATGCTGATACTTGATTTTTTCAATTCAATCACTCCTCACTTTTTGTTTTTATCAATATATTTGATGTTTGGAATCTTCAGCCACTTAGTCCAACCTCGACCGTTAAGCTCTGTTTTGACAACTCCGTAGGCTGTGCCTTGTGCTTCAATGACTTCACCGTTGCCGATGTACACTCCGATATGTCCGTCCATCCAGACAGCAAGTCCAGGTGTATCGGGCATATTAGAAATCGGTCCGCTTTCTGTAACATTGTTCCAAATAGAATTTGCACCGCAATCCGTAAACCCGTTTGAACCTGCTACAATTTCTCCGCTGTCAGAGTTGTACCAAGCGTAGGATTTTATCAAGCCTATGCAGTCGCATACTCTCTTGCCGAGCCACTTTTCAGCGACCTGTCGCATTTCACCGCCTGCCTCGTTATTTCCGGGAAACAACGACGCCTGTTGGTCGAGATACTGCTTTGTACAGACCTGACCGTAACCGCCGTAAACATAACCCCAGCCGTTTTTGTATGCGTTCTCGCACCACTTGACAAGGTCAAGATTATTTTTCGTGATCTTATCGGTAAAGCCTGCGGTGCTGATTTCCGCACCCTTGATTGACTGCATCATCTTTTTAAACTCGTCATACTTTATCTCCGTTCCTAATTTCTGATTGACGGTTTTTATCAAATCCTCATCAGACTGATTCTTCTTGAAACAGGATACAAAGTTTTTTACAAAGTCCTCATCCTCTGATTTATCGGACAGAGAAAACAGATAGATAACCTCTGCCTGTGCGTTATAGTCGGACAGCTTTTTGCTTTTGAGTTGATTTTCAACCTCTGTCATTGTGTCGTTGATAAGCTGTAGATTTTCCATCTGCTCTGCTGAAATGTTTTCTTGTATGGACTGATAGAGCTTGTCGGTATCAATATCCATACTTCCGTTGAAAACGGAAACAACAGCAACAATCGGCATAACCACAATTATGATTATGCCGATTACTATACCGCCTATTGTTTTTATTACTTTTTTATCTGTTAGCAGAGCAACTGCTATTTTCTTCAGTGCCGCACCTATGGTTGCACTCACAAAATCACCTCCGTATAAAAGCCAGCTAACTCATAATCATAAAAACTAATGAGCAACTGGCTTGGTACCATATTCAATTGAAATCAAAATACAATAAAACTTTAAATTTCCCGTTAATATTCAGCTCATCTTTTCACAACGAATAATTTGATTAGCTGGAATATAAGCATCATCTCTGATATAGATAAAACATTCTCTACAAGGTTCAAAAGCTCGATCAACAGCATTTATTAGCATCCATTTTTTAATAACATTTTGCTCATATTCAGTATATGGCAGACTGTTTCTATTTAACTCTCCAAAAGTAAATTTGTGTATTTGTTCTGCTGTTGCATAAAACACCACTTTATAGGGTTTACTTTTTGCTTTCCAATACGCATCCAATTTTTGAGCTTCATCGGACAGATCAATCAAAGTTCTAATAAACTCTGGGCGCTTATGAATATCAGTTCCATAGCTTTCAATGTAATCATTATACATAAATCCATCAACACAAAAATCATAGAATACACGGTGTGCAACTGATTTTAATTTTTCATCAAACGATGATTTGATTCTACAATTGCAGTAATAATCAAAATCAATATTATATATAGTATTGCCAATGCTCATAGTGCGTTTCTCAATATTAAAAGATATACCACATTCTTGTAGTAAACAAGATAATTTTGTGTTGTGGCTAAGTACATATTGCAAATTCCTAACGCCAAAGGTGTTTATTTCACAACAATCATCAAGACTTCCAGTAACATGAAAAGCCACAAAACGAACTTGATTAATATCAATATTTTCAATATGATGTTTATTTCTTTCCCAAAATAGTTCAATATCATTATTACAATTGACATAGAACTCCATAATTAAGTCTTCGCTACAAAAACCAAGTTCATCAAGTAAAAATTCAAACGCTTTGTTAGATGTTGTAATATCATAATAAATGCACATAATTCCTCCTACTATTTTATCATCCTTTTACTAACTATAATTCAATCATAAAATACCAAAATGGTTTTTCGGTTACAAAAAATTTCGTGTATTCTATTTTATATTCTTTTATGAAATAAAACCCATTTGGATATTTAGTAGTTCTTTCTTTTGCTGATCTACCACTAACCATATAATGAGTATTCTTTTTTATGACTGCACCATCATACATTGGAAGTTCTACACGAGTACCGCGTATTGGAATATTTGGATAGGTCTGCAAATCAGTTAAAAAAATAAAAAATGCACCATCAATCATATTTTCATTATTACCATATAATTGTGTGCTTAATGTATATATATCAATATATGAATCAATGTTACCATTGTCAGAAGCACTGTCTGTGATTTTTTTATTTTTTAACTCAATTAAAACAGTTTTTGTCTCAGTTTCATTTTTATATGTAACTGAGATATCAATCTTATCATTTTGACCTTGAATCGGATAGTTTTTTTCAAGCATAACAGTAAAAGACTCGTTAGTACTATTAGTATTTAGCTCAAGTAATCTATCTAAAATGCTTGAGAAATGGAGTTGAAAAGATGCTTCTGTTCCAAATTCATAATATCCCTCTATAAGTCTATTTACATATATCTGCATAGATTGTTGTATTGCCTGCCTTATTCTCTCTATAGGATCAATATGATTTAATTCGAATATTTTCATTATATCACTCTTTCGTAATTCCTAATATTTAATTAAATTATATCAGGCAATTCTTTGCTTGTCTACAAAAAATCATCTTCCACCAGCACCGCCAAAAATCTCAGCTTTGTATTCGGGAGCCTGAACAAGAAGTAGATACCTTTCATTTCCACAACGGTAAAGACAAGTGCCTCGCTCTGCAAACTTTATTAAGTCATACTCGTTTGGTTCTACCATTAGGGCATCTTCAAAGTCTTTTGGATTGATATTTCCGGGGAAGAACAGGAAGTGATGAGTAGGAATTGAGAACAAGGGCTTTGTGTATTCCTTAACGCTCGGGATCAGAAAGTCATCGATATTTTGCGAAGCAAGTATAACGGCTGAGTCCTTCTTGCGGACACGCTTCATTGCGTTGCGGATATATTCAATCGCCGTTAGATTGGACAAAAATAAATAAAGCTCGTCTATTGATGCAACGGTATCTCCCTCTCCGAGAAGTTTGTTGCTCATATAAGAGAGAATATTAAAAAGCATTGCGTCTGCGTAATATCATTATTGTCAGAAAATATTTCTTTTACAACCGAGGGAAAATTTCGCCCCTCGGCATCTTGATTTATGCGGTTTTAATCTCTTTATGCCATACATTAAGCTGTTCCTTGCGCTCAACGGTGAAGTAAATCACAATATCATTTCCGCATTCTGTTGAATGCCATTTTGCCTTTTCGTGCACCTCAATTCTGCTGATGAATGCTCTGAGAATTTCAAGCGTCAGTTCCTGAATGTCAATGTACTTCTTTGCATTTTCAATAAAGTCCTGAATCAACTGCTCTCGCTTTTCGTTCTCATCAAGAAAGGCGTTCATCTCATTAAGCTTAGTTTTCAGTTCTGACTGCTCGGTTTCATATCCTGATGACAATGATTCGTAGCGTTCAACAGAAATTCGTCCGAGCACTCGGTCTTCGTACAGACAACGGATGATACTTTCAAGCTCTGCTATTCTTTGTTCTGCCGCTTCTTTTTCCCTCAGATAAGTTTTCATTTCACGCTCGGCTTCGGCTCTTGCATTACGGCTTGCTATTTCATAAAATTCTTCGGGATTCTCACGTACATATGCCGTTACCTCTCTCAGTTTTTGAAGTATCACAGCGTGTAAATCCTGTTCGCTGATTCTGTGTGCCGTACAGTGATTATTACCGTATCGCTGATAGGTTTTGCAAAGGTAGTTGTTTTCTTTAGGATACTTAAGCACTCGGCGAAGATACATTCTGCTTTTGCAATCGGCACAATAAACTAACCCGGCAAACACATCTGTCTTACCTGATTTATTCGGTTTTCTTCTTCCTGCAAACCACTTCTGCACCATTTCAAAGGTGGATTTATCAATGATAGCCTCGTGGGTATTTTCAAATATTAGCCAATCCTTGCGGTCGTTGTGAATTTGCTTTTTCAGCTTATTTGATTTGGTGGTGGTTTTGTAGTTCGCCGTTGTGCCGATATATACCTCGTTTACAAGCATTCCTCTAAGTGTAACATCACTCCACAGATAGGGATTATTCAGCTTCAAGCCATTTTCTTTTCTGCCGTATTTGTAGTAGGCATATGCGCTTGGCGACATAATTTTATCTCTTTCAAGAGTCATTGCAATCGTACGGGTTCCCACTCCGTTGACATACATATCAAAGATTCGTTTTACCACGGGAGCAGTGTCGGGATCGGGTACTAACCTGTTATCTTCGGATTTCATATATCCGTAAGGAAGCTTAGAGCCTATCCTTTCACCACGCTCTGCCTTTGCTCTTTGGACTGCCCTGATTTTTTTGGATGTGTCAGCAGCAAAGAAATCATTGAAGTAATTACGGATTCCGATAAATTCATTACAGCCTTTTTCGGAATCAACACCGTCATTTACGGCAATATATCTCACATCGTTCTGAGGGAATATAATTTCAATATATGTACCGGTTTTAAGGTAATCTCTGCCGAGTCGGGAAAGGTCTTTTGTGATAACAGTTCCAATTTCTCCTTTTTCCATATCGGCAATCATACGCTTGAAGTCAGGGCGTTCAAAGGATACTCCGCTGTAACCGTCATCAATATAGAACCGACAGTTGCCAAAGCCGTTATCGGCGGCATATTTTTCGAGCATACTTTTTTGATTTTTAATGCTGTTTGATTCACCCTCTAACTCGTCCTCCTGAGAAAGACGGCAGTAGAGTGCGGTAATCTTTTGTTGGTTTGATTTCATAATTTTTTCATCCTTTCCGAGCCGTTCAGGCTCTGTTGAATCAAACCGAATAGGATTGCAAGTCAACAATACTCCTACTCGGTTTGAATGTCCAGTAAAATATTTATCCCGTTTTTCGTTCAAGTAAATTTTTAATTTTTTCATCGGCACTTGGGTTGTCACCGTTCTCGGTTCCGATAGGAAATACCGATGTGACTAAAAATGTCTTTTTGCCGATTTTAACCTTATCGCTTTCGTACAGATGACGGCGGTTAAACGCAATATCGTTTCTTGTGATTGGTGTTATTCTATTTTCAGTTTCGTTCATGGCAATCCTTTCTTTACATCTTCATACCAAATCCGCCTTGTGGATTTTCTTGTATGTTCTTTCTCTCTTTACGAGGTTTTTTCATTGTAGTGCAGTCCTCTACAGGGTGGTTGCTGTCTAAAATATTTGTGAGATTTGCGACCAGATATGCAATATCATTTCCGTTATTGCTGTAATAGCTGTCGGTATCAAAGCCAGGAAAAACAGTATCCTCACATGATGATTCAGTTTCTCCTCCGCCTGACTGATACTGTATGAATACTTCTCGCTCGTACTCCCAACCTGTTGTGATGCATTCTTTGCTGCATCGTTTATCTGACTGACATAATTGTTCGTCATATCCTGAAACTCCGCCTTGAAGGTCTGTGTCATCGCATTGGAATTGTCGATAGACTTCTGCAAGGAATTCATCTGGCGGTTGAGGTATATTCGTATTTCCTCTTTCGTAGTTAGTTCTGAAACTCCGTCCAGTATTGATTTCAGCATATCTATCTGTGCAGTCTGAGTTGAAATTAACGCTTTCCAATTCTGCTCCGTAACCGCTACGCAAGGTTCTGCTTTTGATGCGATTTGCATTTGCTTCCTGGCTTGTTCCTTTAATTCCTGCGGTGATTTCTTCCCGTATTCTGAATTCATTTTCCATACTCTCCTTAAGATATTTTTCTTCGTGTAATTTATTATCCCTGCACTTCATTCCATTTGGTGTAGTGTAGGTAATGCTTTTTCTTTCTGCCGTCCACTTAACTTCGTAGCCTTCATTCTCCATCAGGCTTATGAAGTGTTCCTTTGAGGCTGCATATTTCATAGTTTCATCAATAGCTATTGCAAGCTGAAGTTTCCAGCTTTGACCTTTGTCTGCTGAACGATATTCTCTTGCCGACATCTGTTTAACTTTTTGTGGCTTAGGCATTACAACTGATAAGCCGTATGCTCTGCATAGCTTGTCCGAGTAATCTCTCAACCGTTGTATTTCATTTTTGTCGGGATGATATTTCAATCCTGTTTCAGCACTGACTGAATTTACAATGAAGTGTGAATGTATGTGCTCCCTGTCAATATGAGTAGCAACTAAAACTTCATAGCCTTTGAACTGCTCTTGTGCAAACTTCAAAGCAATCTCGTGAGCAGTTTCGGGTGTTATAGGTTCATCAGGATGGAATGACTGGAACAGATGATAGTACATTCTGCCATCTGTTTTTCTGTATTGAATTTTAGTATTCATCATTTCATTGAATGCTGAATTAGGAACACAATTAACTCCGCTTACAAGTTTTCTACCATTGTACAAGGTTTTCTTATCCTGCTTGCAGTAGGTAAGGATTGAGGCTAACCCTTGCCGTGACTGCATTCGTTTGCTTGCGATAAATTTTACTGTTGCTATTATGACCACCTCTTCCTGTCAAGCAAATCGGTAAGTAGTTTATTCATCTCTGCATACTGATTTGTAATCTCAGCAAGATTAAAGCAATTGACTTTCCCCATATTGCAAAGTGTTGCAATTTGATTTATGTTTTTTCCTATAGCCTTTTGCTGACGGATAATTTCATCAAGTCCGTTAATAACAAAGATTTGTTTTCCAAGGCAAACCTTTGTTACATACTCAGTAAGAGAAAGATTTGCCTTATCTGCTTTATGGTGAATCTTCTGTAAATCGGATTCCGATATTCTTATGCTCATTTTTCTGTCTTTCATTTAGGTTTCCTCCTTTGCCAATAAAGTGGGTTCGGGCTTCTGCCCGTATATTGCATTCGGCAGGTCAGCGACCAGCCGAATGCGTTGCTTGCCACAGCTTCAAAGCTGTGAAAATGTGAACCCCAACTTTACGCTGAATTCATAATCCGTTATATAGAATTACTTTCGCTCACAAACCGCCCAAATTTTGATTTTTGCTTGAAGTCGGGTACTTTATCCGTTTTCTCTTGAAAGTCGGACAAACCGCCAAATTCTGCTCAACATCTGCATTAAGGACGATAAGGACGATAAAAACGATAAATCAAACGGCTATATTTTCATCGTACTTATCGTACCTAACGTACTCGCTATCTGAATTATCAATCTCAAAATCATATTTGATTTCAACCTTTCTGATGTTATTTTCCTTATACGATTTGAAATAAACGTGATTATCATTCAAGTCATACTTCCACTTGTTCATCATCCTTTTCAGAATACGAGCAGAAAGATTTTTGCCTGAATAAGCATTATATCGTTCAAGAAATTCCGCATTGCTTCCGTTGAAATATTTTTCTGCTTTCATCATCTCAATGAGCAAGTTCATTTCATCAGGCAAAAGCATATTCGGATTCTCTGCGCTGTCTGCAGTCATTTTCCAAGTGCAATCCTCTTTTGAAAATGCAAGCTCAATTTCTCTGTCCTCAATATCTCTTCCCGTGCAAAATAAAGTTGCGTTGCCCTGCGTGCGATTGCTTTTTTTCAAAACAAATAGAGCATCGGCACAGCCAGCTATACCATTTGTACCTGAAATCTCATTGATTGGGTCAGAGTCGCCTTGCTTTCTTAAATGATGAACCAGAAGAATAGCAATTTTCAACTCATCAGCAAGTTTTTTTAGTTTCTGTACCTCAAGATAATCATTTGAATAGCTCGAGTCATTTTTTGCAGAACGGATAAGTTGAAACGTGTCAATGATTATCAAGACAGTATCCATATGCTCATCAACAAAAGTTTGAATCTGTTCTTCCAACCTTTCATCAAGTTTTGAACAATCCGTAACAAAATGAACATCACTCGGCACTTCATCGGTTATCGCTGTCAGCCTGTCCTGCAATCTGCTTTCATCATCTTCAAGTGACAGATACAGAGTTGTACCGCTGTCGGTATGCAGATTCCATACATCTTTGCCTTTTGCAATCCGAACGCACCAGTCAAGAACAAGCCACGACTTACCTACCTTTGGTGAGCCGGCTATAATCGAAAGACCGCTTGCAAGAAGTGAATTGATTATAAACTTCTTTCTCGGCAAATCTTTTTCAACAAGACTTGCACCGTCGATTGAATCAAATCTTGCCTTACTGCTCAACTCCAAATTTAAATTCTTAATCATTTTTCTCCTTTCCCTGTTACTCATACCTCATATGATTTCAAAATATTTTAGCTTTGGTATGGTTATTCAGTTGTAATCCAAAAGCTGTTGGAATTTTTTCACCAGTGTGATACAATAATCTCATACTTTTCAAGAAAAATATATGACAAAATGAATTGAAGTGATTTTTATAATTTTCACTTCAGGACAGAGGTGTATATGGCAAAGCACGAAGGTTTATTATTAAAAATTGATTCCAAAGGAAATATTTCCGGCTATATGCAGGAAAATAACAATAAGATTCCAATTGAAAATACTACTATCAAAAATGAGTTGATTAGTTTCTCAGAAGAAGATTTTGAAGAGTATTCTGAACTGCAAAATGAAATAAGAAAAGTTTACAGAACATATCCTGATGAAAGTGAAGAAAGATTTGCACTGATTAAAAAGTTAACTGCAAAAGCAGAAAAGGCATTGGCGGAATATAGAACTTTTTACGGTCTTTTGAACAGACTTATGATTGAGGATTTTTTAGGAGAGAACGACGGAACTGAACATTATCTGCGTGAATATGCAAGCTATCTTGACCAGATAAAAACCGTGCAGTTTTTTGTTTTGCACTTTTTCAGCGATTTATCAAATCAAATAGAAATTGATGTTAACGAAGATTTCAATTACAACAGCGTACAGATTTCCACCGTATTTTATTTTGAGGATAACAAATCCAGACAGATGTACCATATCCGTAACCTGACAGAGTATTATTTTCTGCTGTTACATTTATTTGTTGAGAACGGATACCGCCTCTGCCGCTGTCAGCTTTGTGGCAGATACTTTGTGCCAAAGACAAAAAAGAAAACCCTGTACTGCGACAGAGTTCTGAATAATGGTAAAACTTGCAAGGAATTTGCGCCGAAATTAAAGCACCGAATCTTGGCAAACAGAAATGAGGTGCTGAAAACTTTTGACACACAGCGAGGCAAAATGTATAAGCGTTATGAAAGAACACTGAACACACCTGATACTGTGGAAAAGCCTTTGAGTTTTGAGGAATATTATGATTGGCTTGAAAAATCGAGAACAGCAAGGGACAATTATCTTGAGGATAAAATTCCCAAGGAGGAAGCATTGAACATAATTTGTATTGAGTAAAATTTGTAAAAAGTAATCGGATAGGCAATCAATGGGAAAAATTAACTGCCTATCCGTTTTCTTAATTATTTACTACATCAATGATAATCCTTGCACCCAGTCGAAATCCGTTCAGAAATATTTCTCGTTCGCTGATTTCAGAAATTTCACGATTACAATCCTTGTATTTTTCAAAGGTTTCTTTCTGCGCCTCAGTCAGGGCTGCCGCAAGCTTTTCTTCATTCCTGTTGAGCAGTTTCAATAGCTCCTTGACCTCATCATCAAGCTTTGCACATTTTTCGTGAGGGAATAAGTTTCCGTAATATAAATCTTCAAGTATATCCATATCTTATGCCACCTTTCGTAGAACAAACATATCCCACATAACTTTGCATAAGTCCTGATATACTTACATTTATTACTTTAATTAAGTTTGAAATTTATTTTTATTATTACTTTACAAAAAGCAATACAAGAAGTATAATAAATATCACAATTTAGTAATATTAAATGCATAAAATCAAAAAATCTCAAATAATTTCCAGTTAAAATATATAATAGGAATAGGAGCATACAAATGAAATACAAAATCTTATCAGCAATAATATCCATCGTACTTATGATTTTGCTTGTAGGCTGTCAGCAGAACAATACAATTATTAAGCCTGATATAGAAACAAAAACTGTGACGGAAAACAGCGAAGGTGATTATATAACTTTTTCACTTGATATTCCTTCAAACTGGAAATTATACGCTCAGAATTATACATCTATTGCTTGTTTTAGTCCTGATGCAAACAAAACAAATGCCAGCGAAAATATTTCTCCCTACAAATTAAGTATAGATAACTATATCATTCCATCACTAATGCCAATAGATGACAAATATAAACAAGCTTATAAAGATTTATTTAGTGGCAAATATGATGGTATTAAAGATTTAATTTGCGATAACATTGAATATATAAATATAGGGAAGGTAATAGACAGTTTCCCGGACGTTACTTTTGAAACTCCTGAAAGCATTATGGATTACTTTAATATACTTGTTGACGGTATAAGTACACCGGATGTTACAATGCCAGAGTCATGGAATGATAAAAAATGGGCAACTGATTTTACTTTCAGTGAATATAACGGTAAGAACGGAAAGATTATTGCGGTAGAATATTCCTATGTAATTATAGATAAAACCTACAAAGCTATTAATTGCTACCGTGATGACGACTTTTCCGTATGCGGAGCTTTTGATGACGATGCAGATCTTTCTTCGGGCGATTTAGCACTATGGGTTGCCGATAATATGGAAATTACCAAACACTATAAAATTGAAGATAATATGATAAAGCAAGAGGGAGTAGATTATTAAATTTTATGTTTTTAAAATCTATATATTGTAATTACAGCCGAAGTATTTTCTACTTCGGCTGTTGTGAATATATTTATGCTTTTACAAATTCAAAAAATGCTGCTTTATCTTGAGGTAATTCACTTACAGGATTAATTTGAGGCAAAATATTTATACGATCAATTTCTGTACCCCAAAAATCTTTAACAACAATTTCAATTTTTTCACTATCATATATAGTCGCATATTCATACATTTTTCCATCTTTGCCACAGAAAATTTGAGATACATATTTATCCTCTTTTCGTCTTTCATCAAATGTAAACTCAATATCATATTTATATGAATCATTTGGTATTATTCCCTTAAATTTCGCATACTGCCCTTTTGCAAAATCATTAACAGTACTTTCCCATACTTGTGCAGAATACATATTAGCTCCTGACCAGCGGCCATAAAGAGCTCTCATAGATTGATTTTTAAGTGATATTAAATTATTAAAGAAATTGCAATATTTAGATTCGCCACAACGAATTACCGCTTGCTTTTGACCCGTAGAAGAAACTTTATAATATTCAACATCCATATAGAGTGTCTCCCAGCTATTTGCAAAAGAGGTAATTCCACCTATAAGTATTGCTGAAAAATTGCCTATTGCTGGATGGTTTTGTGCTTCAACCATACTATCGTCAAATTCTAATCCAGAAATAAACTTTGCAACATCAAAGGTATTTTTTTGCAGTCTTGTTGGTTTTTTCTCATCCGGTTTATTTTCATACTGATAAGCAGGTTGAATATAGGTTTTTCCATTTTCATACAGCATAATGGGATATATTTCTTTTGTTTCGGGATTTTTAACAGCACCGTATTTATATACAGGGGCAGGCGTTGGTGTAGGCGTACTATTATCCTTTTTTTCAAGAACAATAGCCTGATAATTTAACCCTTTATATGCCGTTTCAACAGAAGATTTGCTATAGTATGTCTGTGGCTGAGAAGTCAGAGGGTCATTAAAAATATAATGGCTACTATCGTATCCCACTAACAGCAAACAATGTTCGGGTGCTATCCAGTTAATGGTTTTTCCGTTGTAGGTCCACGTAGAACTTATGTATGGAGTATTCATATACATAGTTGCCCACAGAATTACCGGTATACCTTTGTCTATGTAGTTAGAACATAAATTTTTCAGAGAAACACCATACAATTGTTTTGCAGTATATTTTTGTCCGGATAAAACTTTATCTAATGCCTTCTTTATTACCGGTGCATAACATCCATACCCGCTCGTAGATCTGGGGTTTCCTCCAAATGAAATACTGGGATCAAAAGGAACTCCGGTTTTAGTTAAGTATGAATCAATAAATTTGTCTACAGATACATCTATACCAATATGATTCAATGCCATAACTGTAGTAACACTTTCGCAACCTGTCGGATATTTGCCTAACTGGGAAATAAACGGAGCTTGAATTATTTTACTATTACCTATAGGTGTTTGCGGCTTAGTATAAATTTCATTTTCCTCATAGATATGGATTTCTACGCCGTTTATATTTTTGCCATCTATACCCGCATAGGAAGAACCTGTGTCCAAAGTACCATCTAAATTATACTTTGACTGTACACTGCGCATCCATTTTGGATCAGCATTACTTACCCAAGGCAGCCAATTACCTTGTACATGCACTCTGTACATAACAACTACACCTGATGTTAGTTTTACATCTTCTTTACTATATACTTGAATATTCAATAACTGCACAGTGCCACCCGGATATCCTGCATAGTCATTTTCATTGCTTTTAACAAAAGGATAATAGTATGATTTTCCTTCATTCCAAGTCCTGTATAAAAGGTAATATGGCTTAGACTTGTCGGTTTTAATTTTTATACCATTAATATGAACGGAGCTTGCCATTGAAGTAAAGCTATGCCAATTTGAATCTTCGTCAATATAGCTAAGTGTTGAAGCTACTTTGCCTCCGGATAAATTACCGATTGATGATGAGATGGATTTGCCATTAAACACATAGATTTCAACACCGCTTATATTTTTACCGATAATTCCGGCATATGATGAACTGACATCCAATGTTCCACCTAAATTATAGTTTTCTTGAACATCCTGCATCCACTCCGGATCAGCATTACTAACCCATGGCAACCATCTTCCATCAACATAAGCACGATACATTACAACAACACTGGCAGTTAGCTTTGTTCCATCCTTACTATATGCACTTATACTCAGTCCCTGAATTGGTTTATTTGGATAACCTGCGTAATCATTTTCTAAACTTGTTACTTCAGGATAATAGTATGATTGTCCTTCGTTCCATGTTTTGTAACGCAAATAAAAATCCGAATTTGAATTGGTCTGAATTTTAATACCGTCAATAGGAGAAGCCATTACTTTATGATTGAAACTTTTCCAATTAGATGTACTATTTGCCATATACTGGGTTGTTATTAATTCTTCAGAACCAACGAAACTACCTGAACCCGCATTTAACGAATCTTCTTCAAAAATACGAATTTCAACGCCACCAATATTTTTACCGTCTATGCCGGCATAAGATGAACCTGTATCTAAAGTACCATTCAAACTATATTTAGTTTTTACATTTCTCATCCATTCAGGATCAGCGTTACTTACCCATGGCAACCACCTTGAATCAGTATATACTCTATACATAACAATAATTCCGGAAGTAAGTTTTGTGCCATTATTTCTATATACATTGATACTTAACCTCTGAATAGCTTTTCCAGGGGAGCCTGCATAATCATTTTCTGTACTATTTACGGCAGGATAATAAGATGACTGTCCTTCATTCCATGTTCGATAAGTTAAATAATAATCCTTGTTACTGCCTGTCTGTATTTTTATTCCATCTATTCTGGATGACAAAGTGCTTTTTGAAAAAGACTTCCAATTAGATTCATTTCCAACCATATAGCTTAGCGAAGGATTTGATTCACCACCAGAGTAGTTTCCTAACGATGATTCTTTATAAACACGAATTTCTATTCCGCTAATATTCTTTCCGGAGATACCGGCATACGAGCTGCTGGTATCTAAAGTGCCACCCAGATTATATTTACTCTGTACACTATCCATCCATTCAGGGTCAGCATTACTTACCCATGGTAGCCATTTATTTTCTACAAAGGCTCTATACATAACAACAATACCTGATACTAACTTCGTACCATCATTCCTGTATGCTTGAATCTGAAGTTGTTGAATTGGCTTACCTGAAGAACCTGCATAATCGTTTTCAGTACTTTTTACATATGGATAATATCCATTCATTCCCTTATTCCAAGTTCTATATTGTAAATAAAAAGATTCATTTGAACTTGTTTTAATCTTTAAGCAGTCCATAGTAGATTTGTCTGATCACTAAAACCTATCCACTTTCCACCGTATAAATATGAAAGAGAAATTGCTTGCTTACTCAATAATTTTTTCCTCCTAAATAAATAATTAATATTTTTGATCGATTGCATAGAACATATGTTCTATATATAATTTTAGCGTATAAATTCAAAGTTGTCAAGAAAATCAATAATACTTTTTTTGCAAACAAGTTAATAAAATAGTTTTTGAAATATAAACATATTTTTCACTAAATAAAAACGAGATAAACAATAAAGGTCATCTCGTTTAATTACATCCTATTCGGTTTCGAACAATAATTATATTTAACATCTATTAATCTGCGGTTAGTGTCAAGCAAACCCTTAACTCCGAAGCACAGGAATCTGTCATCGGTGATGTTTGTATGACCGTTGAAATACTTTGATTCTGAACCGACGCACATACTGTGAATACCCAGACAAACCTCCTGCAGGATTTCTTCGGTGTAGAGATATTTCCGTTTGTGATCGTAGGTCATATATTCTTCCTCACACAAGTCATAGAAATCGCTCATAACCGGAAAATCAATAGGCTTTTTTGTGCTGTAATCGGTTGTATCTGTAATGCCGAATCGTGCGTACAGCTTCATAAGCAGAATTTCAATTGTATCAAGCTGTGCGTCCGTGAAATCCTTGTAAGTTCTGAAAAAGTCCTTTAGAAATGCAATGTGCTGTGATAATCGGGTAACACGCTTGAACGGTTCGGATGTTTTGGAGTCAACTTCTTCATTTGCATTACCCCAATCCTTTGGTTCTAACGGATTGATTTTGTATTTGCCCGACATAAAATCAATGTAACAACCGCCGAGGGCATTTGTCAAATCCTCATACTCCGCTTCGGGATCAAGGCATAAGATTTTCTTTCCGCTTTCACGAATATTTGTAAGGATAAGTTTCAATAAATACGATTTACCCTGACCTGAGTTTCCGAGAATAAGAATGTTACTCGTTGTCTTGTCCTCAGTTCTGCGGTCAAAATCAACGAGAATATTCGTGCCGTACTTATCTCGACCGATATACAAGCCGTTAGGGTCTGTCTTACCACTGAAATTAAACGGAAACAGATTTGCAACAGATGAAGCAGGCAACACTCTTTCATACAAAAGTCCGAATTGATTTGAACCTATGGGGTTCACCGACAAGAAGCCTTCTTTCTGCCTTAGCGTTAATCTATCCACTTCAATCTTGGAGCGTGTCAGCTCCATTGCAATATCGGTTTGCAACTCCTTCAATTTCTGTTTGCTCTTGGCTTTAAGCTCTATGAACACAGAACAATGCAATAACGGTTCTTTGTTTTTTCGTAAGTTCGCCATCAGCGTGACAACATCCTGCAAGTTGCCCTGTGCTTCAATGGTTTCATTTACATCGTTACCGCTTGATTTGAGCTTATTTTTGCGTGTTGCGTTCTGTATGATTTTTCTCTGTTCCATACTCTCCACAAGTCTGTGATAGATGCGGAGAGTTACTCCGTTTCTGTCTGCAAGCTGTGAAAGAATCGCCTGTTCTTCAGTTGACGGCGGATATTCACGAACCGCCCATACACTGCGGTATGAGTCGCCGACAATGTAGTGATCTGTCAAGAATTTTATTGTTGACGGCAGAATTATATCAAAGAAATCTTTTGTGTAAATTTCCTCTGCCTGTTCTGGTGTGAGCACCTTTGGTTTTCTATTGAATAGTCCCATAATTTTTACCCCCTTTAATTTCGAACTGCCAACACAAGTATGCGGTCATCTTGATTGTATCCGTAACAGGTTGAAAGCGTTAGAATCTGCTGACCGTAAACAGGTGTAATTCCTGTGTCGTATATGGATTTCTCTTTTGCATATTCAATTCTTGAGTTATAGCTTTTTTCCGTTCCAACTGTTGTGAATCTGTACCAATCATCATCGGATTTTACTTTCATAACAGAAAAGACGGAGTAAGCAAATGCCCCGTCTTTCGTTTCGAGCATAACTGTCGGATGTTCCGTAAAATAAGAATAATCGGTATAGTTGCAAAGGTCTGCAAACATTGTGCCGTTGTTCATATGGTGTCCGTAAATTATGAGATTGGTACTGTCGGCTGAACACCTTGCATCAAGAAATGGTGTACCGCTATAGCTGTACTCGCCGTAAAAGTTTTTGTTCAGATACTTCTGCGGATTACTGGGTGTATGCATGACAGGATAATTGATATTTGTTCCTGCTATGCTTATCCAGCCGAAGCATTCACTATTTACCGACAGCAAATTGGAAACAGAGTGTGGCTGATAGTAAGTTGTGTAATACACAGGCTGTCCAGTTTGAACTTCATTATCTGAATCACTGACTTTTAATAAATGTAGCTTTTTAATGGTTTCTTCAATGGTTGCATCTGTTGTTTCCTCGGTAACGATTTCTGCAAGCTGTCTGAATTCTTCCGTTTCCTTGTTTTCGGCATAGAGCCTTGAAAATATTGATATCAGACAAGCAATTATAATTACAGAAAATATGCCTATCACAATTTCCATTTGGATTTTCCCTTTATGCTTCTTCATAGGTCTGCTCCTTTTCAAAATACTGCTCGCCGTCATAATCGGGCATCAAATCGCCGTTCATACTTGCGTCAAAATATATTGCAAGAAAACGCTTGATGTCGGCTTTCTTCATTCTGGTTACTTCAAAGCCTTGGTCTGAAATAATCTTCTCAACCCTGTTTGCTTTCTGCAAAACATTTTCGGATTTTGAAGATTTACACCTTGCAATGAACAGGAACTGTCTTGCGGTTGAGGTTTCGGTCTGAATACTGTCGAGAAAGTCAAGATCTTTAGCAAGAATTTTTCTGACCTTATCATTCTGTTCAGCTTCAATCCTGCCTTTGATATAGCTTTTGTTCGTATCAAAGCACTCGCACGAGTCTGTACAGGTAATCTCAATATCCGGCACAGCAGAAAGTACCATCATCAGGTGCCGCACCTTGATTTCGATATTCGTGTGAGAAAGTACGGAAATATTTGTCGGCTGAACCATATAAAAAATCAGTTCTCCCTTGCCAACCTTCAAGCCGTTTTTCGTAAAGGTTTTTATGCCCAGCAAGTCCTGAACCGATTTGCCTTTTCGTTTTTGCTTTTTCACTTTTTCTCCCTCCAATAAAAAATTTGTTGAGTTGAAATAAAATACTTTACAGCATAGCGGATAAAATCAAGAATTGTTGTATCTTCAAGCCTTATTGACAAAAACCCGAAGCAAAGTGTCACTGCAAGCGGTACTATTATCCTCGTCTGTGCAAGTATCAGTATTGATAACAAAAGCGCTATGCTCATAATTGCAAAATCCCGTAAGCTCCACAGCCACAGATTGGCGGTAGATTTTAGATTTTGCGGATATAAATAAGTGGTCATAATCTTTAAATTCCTTTCGTCTTAAATCGGAGCAAAGTTCTAACAAGCTTGTTTGATTAGAACTTTGCGATAGATTGCAACTTGTGCCAAGGAGCATTGCGCCTCTGCTTTTTAGCGGAAATTTTACGCTAAAAAGCAGTAAGGTTCTACGCAACATAAGTGGAGTAGAACATTGGCACTAAGTTATTTAGCCGCTTTCGCAACACTTCTCGTCAGGTTCACGGCAGTAGTGGTTGCGTGAACAATGCTCGTCATATTAACCTTAACTGATGAATCAAGTCCGAACTGCTGTGCAATTCTCGGAACTTCGTTTGATGCAAGCATTATTCCAAGTCCTAAAAGCATATTGCCGGGGAAGGTCAGCAACCCGAGGAACAGAAGAGTTGTCTGCATAAATGCCGTCAGACAAAGTGCCGCTATCTGTTTCATCCACTGATTGAAGCCGTCCTGATAACCTCTCGGAACACTGAACATATACAGCGAACCTACCGCCATCTGAATGAGCAGAATTCCTCCACGCTTGATGTTCGCAAAAAATATTTTTATTACGCAGTAGGCAAAAGCAATCATACATAACAGATTCAGCAAGCCGAATGTTGTCTGTGTTGCTACTGCAAAACTGCCCTCTAAAACACTTGTGCTTTGTCCGGCTAAATCAAGGCTTTGCTGTCCTGCCATTATGGACGACAAATCCTTTGAAAATGTGTTTTGCAGGCTGATGCAGAACTTATACAACTCCACAGGTACTACGCCAAACAGCGAACAGGCAAAGAACCCTTTTAATACATTTATAGCGGTTGTTTTGATATTTGCTCTGCCGTTCTGATACTCTATTGCAACATCGAATACGGCGACGACCGTGCCTGCGACGAACAATGCCCAGCCGAAAAGCGTAAACAGATTTATTGTCGCCTGCACCCAAGTGAGGTCGAACACATCTGCTCCCATATTTCCCATCATCGTGAAGAAGTCTGCAACAGCGTTGTAAATCGTTTCATAGAACCACTGAAGCATTGTGTTCCATATAGCGTTTGAGATTTGTTCACCGAGGAAATCAAACACACTGCCCATGGCACTGCCGATTCCACCAATGAAATCGCCTAACCAATCAAAAATATAAATCACCTCCACAAAAGGCTGTTATGACTTAACACAACAGCCTTATTTTTATTGTTATCAGAGTATCGTCCAGATGTACAGTGGTGCTGTCAGCGAGAACACAAGACAGCCGAAAAGTATTGCAGGCGCGGTGAATTCAAACTGTCCGTGCTTGCGGTAATCGAGATAAGCAGTAGCAAGTTTAACAAAGAAAAGTATGGCAAGAATCATATCTACCGCAGGAAAGACAACATTGTTTACAACATTTTTAATCTGTGTTTGAGCCGATGTCCATGTGCTTTCGATTGCTGATGATACATCTCCTGCGGCAAATACTGTTACTGCCGATATTCCGAGCATTAACAGTATTACTGATATTCCTGCCAACCACTTCAATAACTTAATTTTTCTTGACTTTATCATTTTTTACCTCCGATTTTCTTAGATCATTCTCCGATATATATCTGACTTCGATGTTCAGTTTTTCTGCAAAGCGAATTTCTGTTTTCATACCCTCGGTTAATTCATCACCGAAAACCCAGACCGCATCACACACCCAAAGCATAGAAAGTCCCGCAAGCATACCAAGGTTTCTTTCTTCTTTGTTGCTGTCATCTAAAATCAGCGCATAAAAATGCGGTATGAACGGAGCCATACCGCACTCTAACGCATATCGGGCATATCGTTTTGCATTTTCAATATTTGCAGATACATTTCCGCCCAAAGGCGAACAGATATACGCCCTGAGCATTATTCATCGTCCTCATCTTTCTTCTTGAATTTGATGATGAGAAATGCAATTAAACCGCCGACAGCAACAGAACCTAAGCCGATGTAAAAACCGAGATTTGAATTGTCGCCTGTCTGCGGTTTTTCAGGTTCAGGCTGCGGATGAATTGTTACTGTCTGATCCTTGTCATCAATGTCAGCGTGTACGGCGATTTCAACACCATCATAATAAAGACTTTCAAACACAACGACATCAGTATCTTTTGTAATTATCGAGCCGTCAAAGGTAAAGGAGACTGTCACTTCGCTGTTTGCTTTTTCTGCTGTAAAGGTTACTTCTGCGGTGATTTCCTTACCGTCTACAAGAAATGGTTTGCCTGTTGCTTTATCCATCAAAATACCTTTAACCGTGTATTCTTTGCCGGGTACAAGGTGCTTGTATGACACGACATCATCAATAGTTACATCGCCGTTTACCGTAAATTCCTTTTTGCCGTCAATGGCTGCTGTAGTTTTCAGTTCAGGAATTTTATCGTTCAGTACGGTAATTTCAACAACTTCCTTGTTCTCTGAAATTGTCACGGGATAGCTTTCAACATTTGGAAGATATCCCGTGGCAGGCTTTAACTCACGGATAATGTATTCTCCGTAAGGCACATTTTTAAAAGTGAAGATTCCTTCCTCGTTTGATTCAGCGGTGAGAATTGCAGTTTTTTCTGACAATTCTTTTTCCTCTGCTTTAAACATTCCAAATAATGCACCTGCGATATTTTCGCCTGTTTCACGGTCAATCTTCAAGCCTTTGATTGTGCCATAGATGATTTCATTTTCAATCGGTTCACCGTCATTTACAGAAATACGAACAGTTGCTGTATCCTGTCCTGCATATTCAAATACAACGGGGTATTTTTTATCGGAAAGAATATAGTGGCTGTCAGTGCTGTTTTCCTTAACATAATATTTTCCGATTGGAAGGTCTGTTGTGAAAGTCGCTTTGCCTTTTTCATCACAAGAGATTATTTCAAGAAGCCCGTTCGTTGGAATGACCGTACCGTTTGAAGCCTTTAAATCTTCATCAGCGTAAAGTCCGAATGAAACATTGAGGATTTCGTCATTACTGCCGATGTTGAATTTCTCGTCCTTTCAAGAATTTTTGTAAGGTCGATTTCAACCTTTTGCCTGTCGTTTGTAAATGATGTTGAGGTGTTGGTTACCTTTTCGTTCTGTCCTGAGTAGGTAAGTTCAACCGTATGAGGTTCGGGATTGATAACTGTTCCATACGGTGCAACGGTTTCAACAACACGGTATTTGCCAATGTAAAGCTGTTTGCTTGTTGCTGTGCCTTTTGTGTTTGTTTTCAGTGTTGCGACAAGCTCGTCTTTCTTTGCTCTTACTGTTCCGTCAGGTGTTGTAATGTCCTCATCTGCATAAATTTCAAACACTGCACCCGACAAACCGCTTACAGAATATTCAGGCTGATATACGGTCGTAAGTGCAACATCATTTCCGCTTTCATCAGTATATCCGCCGCCGACTGCAGTTACATTCGAGAAAATCTCGCCTGTTTTTTCTACGGTAATTGTACCTTTCTGCGGAGTATTTTTCTTCTCGGCTTTTACGATTGTAACGCCGTTTTCTTCACTTGTGTTTTCTGCCGTAATATCAAAATGTACAGGTGTGCTGTCGAGGATATATCCGTAAGGAGCCTGCACTTCAACGACTGAATAGCCTTTGCCGTAGGGCAGAGATTCGGGTGTAATCAGATAACCCTCGCTGTTCGTGTAGAAGGTGTCAATCTCTGTAACAATCGGATAGGTGTACTTCATTGTTACAAGCTCTCCCTTTGGACTGTAAATTTGAAATCCGGCACCGGAGTATGGAATCTGTTTGCCTGTTTCGCTGTCAACCTTTACCATCTTTACATAGCTTTCAAGGCTTGCGTTATTGATGAGGTATTTGTAAGTCTTATTATTTTCAGAAATGAATACATCAAAATCGGCAATGGACTCTGTGCCGTTCCAGCCTTTGGTCTGATGAACAGTGTATGTGCCGTAAGGCAAATCCTTTGTTTCCGCAAAGCCGTATTCATCACAAACAAGAGTATCTCTTTCGGATTCTGTTGCTTTTGCATAGCTTCCCGATGATTTCAGATACACCTGAAATTCTGCACCTTTTTCGGGTGTTTCAATTTTCGTACTGCCGTCATCAGTGTGCTTGATAATGGAGATTTTGCCCTTTAAAATATCCTCTGTAACGCCCATTGAAATGCTGTTGTTTTCAATGGTGTATTTCTTTGCTTCTGCGCCGATATGATACTCGGTTTCGTCAAGCAGATAACCCTCGCTTGGCTCAATTTCTTTTAAAGTCCACTTATCTCCGCAAACATAATAGGAGGTTGTAAAACTGCCGTTTTTATCGGTGGTGTACTTGTCAACCACCTCGCCGTTATCGTAGATACCGTAAACTGCTCCTGCGAGTGTTGCATCACCCTGTGCAGACTTTGTTTCAGCGTCCGTTTTAGTAACAGTAAGATTCCACTTTTTAAGAACATTACTGAAAGATACAGTTACCGTTTTCCCACTTTCAACATTTACGGTCTTTGATTTTTGTTCGGCATACTCTGTCGGAGTATGCTCGGTAACCGTGTATTTTCCGGGAACAAGGTCGGTTAATTCAAATTCGCCTTTTGAATTGGTTTTTGCAGTTTTGCTGTAACCATCGCCGTTGACAGTAAACTCAATATTTGCAACATTGCCGTCCTCGGAGGTTTTGACAAGCTTTAGGTTGCCCGAGCTTGTCTTGACCTTGAAATATGCCCTTATCGGGTCAGCGTCATTTTCAACTCCTGTGATTACATCCTGAAGGCTTGCGTCACCGTAGGGAACAAGAGTAGTACCGCTAACGCTTGGCATTGACTTTGCAGAGTTGAATGTTACTGCATTATTGACTGGCGAAGTTGAAGTTAATGTCAGCTTATTACCGGATTTTAAAACGGAAATTCCGCTTGTGGTTTTGAAGCTGAAATCCGAAAGAATACTGTTGCTGTCGGTAAGGGTTAATGTGTACTTTCCGTCCGAGTATTTCATTTCATAGGTTTCAGCCTTCGAAGCGATTGCACTTGCGAAGCTCGGAACAGTTGAGTAATTTGCAAGACTTTTTGAGATTGCATTGTAAACTGACTTAACTCCGGGGTTTGCGCCGCCTGCACAAATGCCGTCAATGAACTTTGTATTTGTACACTTGTAACCGTCGGCAGTATTTCTGCATCCTGAAACAAATTCCCATACAATCAGCTGTGTTGCCACCCATTTCTGATCCTCTGTTCCGCTTAAGCTTTTTCCTGAACCGGGTTTGCCGTAGAGCAGAGCAAGGTTAATTGCTTTCTGCTTTGCCGAGCCTAAATTTTTCCAAACGGTTGAGGCACTTTCTGTCAGCGTATTGCCCGAGTAGAGCGTGTGACCGGGTTCAATACAGTAGGCTTCTTTGCCGTCTGCAAAAATCTTGCACAACTCTTCGCCCACTGTACCTACAGTATAACCGTCGTTGACTGTTGTCTGCTGAAATTTGATTATGTTTCCTGTACTGTCATAACAGTAATCAAAGGTGATTGTCACCTTATCACCGCTTGCCGCACTTACAGGGAGCGAGAACATTGTTCCGAATATTACGGCAACCACGAGTAAAAGTGCAGTTATTCTTGTGAATTTCTTATTTCTGATTAACTTAGTCATTTTAAAAATCCTTTCATAAAAAATATTGGGCAAGATTTTACCCTTGCCCCGATTGACGTCTTATTCTGTTTAAATACAATCATAATTTCATCGCCTGCCCTTCATTGAAATCTTCATCTATATCATCGGACTGCTCACTGCCGTCCGTTATATTTACATATTCGCCGATAATGTTCAGCGCTTCGCAGTAACTGCCAGAACTCGTAACACGACTGCACATTTCTTTTGCTTCGTAAGCCATACTGTTTTGCTTTAATGTACGGCTTGCAATTCCTAACAGATTGAATATATTGCCATCCTGACCTATCAATGCACAGTCGGGTTTGACCTTTTCTGCTTTGCTCTGTTCATCGATAATAAAACCACCGAGCTTGTTATCTACATAATCGGAAAGCCAAGTTCCGGCAAATGCTGTGTATGACTGTAATCTCCACATTGCAAGGTTGCCGATGTCAAGGTGGACATCTTCAAATGGATAAAGTATACAGGTAACGCCGTCATTTTGAAACACAGAAACATGCTCAAACTTTGTATTGTTAAGAAGTATTCCCTTATCCGTGAGCATTTTATTGATGCCGTCCACCCATTCCTGTGTTTCACCTCCGCAGCCCTGCAAGATGAGTCCTTCCTTGCCGTTCATACGGCGGAGATCCGAGAGTGTAATATTATTGATTTTCATTGTCATTTTCCTTTCATAAAAAACACCCGAACTTTGACATTCGGGTGTTTAGATTTCATAGCCTTATTTAGCAATAGACTACATATATTTTGTTATTGTCTGCGATTACATTGAATGATAAGTCGCTTGGAGTAATGCCACTGCTTTGGTAGTAGTAGGCTACATACTCAACATCACCATAGCAATCTGCAGTCAGGCTTTGCGTATCATCATAATATGATGCGTTTGTGGGCGAGAACCAGCTTGCGTTGCCTGTATTCAGTGAGGAATCGTATTTCATTCCAAGCTGTTGACCGTAGGCTATACAGGTACTCACCGCATACTGAACATCAACCGTTTTTGCTTTAGTAGGCGGTTGCGTAGGTTTTTGCGTAGGTTTCTGTGTTGGCTTTTCCGTAGGCTTCTGCACAGGCTTTTGAGTAGAATTTTCAGTTTCTTTTTTAGCAGTCGATTCTGATTTTTGCTTATTACTGTTCGCTGTATTCTTGCTGATATTCTGAACCTCGGATTGTGTTTTCTGAATCGGATTCGTTGCCGAAACAACCGCCGAATTTTGCCCACTGTCGGCTTTTTCTTCGGTTTTGGTATTCTGTTCCGAAGGCTCTGTTTCTTTTGAAACGGTGGTTTTTTCGGTGGTGGTTGTTTCAGTTGCTTTTTCTGTTGTTGCCATTTCAGAACTTTCCCCAGATACAGAAACATCCGCAGCCTTTGAAACTACGGATGTCTTAACATCGTTATTCACTTTTTCTTCTGCAGTACAAGCTGTGAATGTTCCTGCCATTAATATTATGCTTAACATTATAGCGATTTTCTTTTTCATACTATCGCCGTCCTTTCAAGCACTAAGTATATCCAAAGAATTTCAAATGTCCAGAGTTTTTTTATGACAAACCAGAAGTTATTTAATTGTCATCTTCAAGACCTTTAACATAATAGAACTGACTTGTCATTCTTGATTCTAAAATATTGCCACAATATGGGCAAATAGCTTCTTCTCTATCCTTGCCACCAGGATAAACAGTTCCCACTAATTCATACTCAACTTTTTTTCCACAGTTTTTACACCTTTCTATCATTGTTTTTACCTCCAAAAATCCGATTTATAATACAGATATTATACATTACTAAAAAACAACGGTCAACTGAATTTACATACTCTGTGTAAAGCTCTCCGTTTCATCCTCTGACATATTCTCGGATTCATCTTCGCTCTGCTGTTCATCAAGTGCCTGATGATACGCTTCCATAACCTTGCTGTTGAGTAAATCTCTGACTTCTTTGGAAATCGGGTGAGCAATCTCGCTGAACTTCGTTTCGCCGTTTTCATCAACATAGTTACTTGCAGGCATTGCAACAAATAAGCCTTTTCTAGAATTCATCACTCTGATTCCGTGAATAGCCACCGCACCGCTGACAGTAACGCTTGCAAACGCCTTTGTGTTGCAATCATCTACATCAACGAGCTTATCAATCCTTACCTTGATATACGGCAGTTTCCTTTTCTGATTGTTGTTTTTGTTTCCTTTGAAATTTGTATTCTGTGCCATATGAATTTACCTCCGATTTAGTGTTTCAGCTTTTCTGCCCACAACAGAGAAAGATGCAAAAGTGCGTTTCTCTGTTCTTCCTCTGACAGGCTGTCGAGGAAATCTTCAAGGGTGAAATTTTCCTCATATTCTTCTGCTAACTCCTTGCAGTTGTCGCATATTTTTTCTCGCCTGACAAGTACCGAGCCGTCATCCTGCTGGTTGAATGATAAAACATCGTTGTATCTGAATCCGATTTGCTGACGGATTTCATAGGGAATTGTAATTCTTCCTTTTTTACCGAGAACTCTGTAAATTTTAAGCACTACTCGTCCTCGCTTTCCGCAAGCTCTGCTCTGCACTCATCACAGATACAGTCGCAACAATTACACTCGTCATCAAAATTTACGCAATCGCCATCGCACCTCTCAATCAGAATTGCTCCGTCCACAGCTGAAATCTGCACAGCACAGTCGGATGTAATTCCTGATACAATAAGTGCGTCAAGCGGTATGCTTACATAAATTCTATTTTCCATTGTTAATAATACACTCCTTCAAAATTTGTTCTAAATCAATTTGTTGTTCGGTTGTCAAGTCAAGCAGACTTAACTGCAACGGCTTGTTTCTCTGCCTTTCATACATATCGTAGTTGCTGATTAGCAGTTCGGGGAACTGCTCGCCTGCATTAATTCGCTGTTTCATATTATGAAGCCTTGTGAAATCAAAGAATGAATATCCGTCATATAAATTACGGATTTCCTCACAATCGTTGTATGAAACAAGCCATTTACCCTTTGAATTTGCAAGTGCGTTTTTCAGCCTCAGATGGTCAACCCAAGTGAAACCACACTGATAAACATATTCACTTGAAAAATACGGCGGATCGCAGTAGAAAAAGGCATTATCTCGGTCATAATGCTTGATTAATACCTCGAAATCCTGATTTTCAATCACAGTATTTTCAAGCCGTTTTCCAACTTGCTCTATCAGTTGAAAAAGGCTCACTACTGAAAATGGCTGACAGGCAAATGATTTTCCGCCGCTTGAATAGCTGTATCGCAAAAGTTTCAGAAACATTACTGCTCTGCGCAAGTCGTAGTCCTGTTTCATTTTTATATACAATTCTATGATTTCTTCTGCTTTCAAGTCGGGAAGAATAATCTTCGTCAGTTCCAATTCCTCATCAAGGTACTTATCGTCAAACTTTTCCTGTTTAAAAAAGTTCTTTATTGCATTGAAATCATCCCTTGAATTAAGCGGATAAAATCCGAGTTCTTTTATGAACGCCATAGGTCTGTCACGCATACAGCGAAAAAGGTTTACAAGATTATGATTGAAATCGTTGTAAACCTCCATTTTATCAGGCTTTTTCTTGCCTAAAAGTACCGCTCCCGAACCTCCGAAGGGTTCAATATACCTTTCGTAATTCAGAGGAAACAGGGCGTACAAAATATGAAGGATGGAGGTTTTGTTACCCATCCAACTTACAGGGGTTTTGATTACTTTTCACTCCTCTCGGAATATCAATCGCCCCTGAAACGACAAAAAGCCGTTGATTAAGTATTTAACTCAACCAACGGCTTATATATAAAAACCAATATCACTCGTTAGGAACGATTGATATTAGTTGTTGTTATTTAATTTTTATCGTTTACTTTCTTGATAATCTTACCGATTTCAGAAATTACATTCACTGTCACCGCATTTCCTGCCATTTTGTATAGCCTGCTGTCGGATAGTCCTGTCGCTTTTGCTTTGTCGAATTGATCGTCCGTGAAACCTTGTAATTTCCAGCACTCCATCGGAGTAAGCTTTCGTATTCTGCCGATGTGAACTTCGCCGTTCGGCTCAATAAAGGCTACTGCAAACTTTTCATCATCTGTAAAATCCGTGCTTTCAACGAAAACGCCCGAATGTTCAGCCTTTCGGTTACTGATTCCCGAATCGTGCCTTGCTGTTATGCACCTTGCAATTTCTGTCAGCTTTGGATCGGGGTTCAGGTCTATAAAATAATACGCCTGCGTTGCAGAAGTTGTCAGAGTATGTGCTATCTGATTGCCGACTCGACCACGTCTTGAGTTCTGTCCAGAAAAAGCAGTATCAATGCTGTCGCCGGGATATGCAACCTGATAACCGTCTTTGGTCTTAGCTTTTATCAGCAATCCGAAATTTTTGATGTTAAGTACCTGCCAGCACACATTATACCCCAAACCATCCAATGTACGGAGGATTGTTTCAAATGTCCTGCCTTTGTCGTGGTTAAGCATACCGGGAACATTCTCGAGGAAGATATACTTAGGTTTTTTAACGGAAGCAATTCGAGCAATCTCAAAAAACAGCGTTCCTCTTGTATCGTCAAATCCTTTTCTTGCTCCGGCGATTGAGAAAGACTGACAGGGAAATCCTCCAACCAGAAGGTCGAAATCGGGTAACTGTTCGGATACAATTTTTCTTGCGTCATCAAAGTAAAGTTCACCTCTCGTATCGTACATTGCTTCATATGCCTGCTTTGCATACTTATCGATTTCGCAGTATCCGACGCACTCAAAACCACCTATGGCTTCAAGGCCTGAACGAAAAACGCCGAGCCTGCAAACATATCAAAGAATTTGATGGACATAAATCTTCAGCTCACCGAAGATTTATAGATTAAAAAACACCTCACATTCCCATTGTCATTCCGCTATCCTCATCAGGAGTTTCATCTTCAACTTCTGATTCAGATTGGTTTTCTGCTTCGATTTCTTCCTGTGTGAGCTTTCTGAATGAGTCCTCACCGGGAACGATACCAATGGTTCGATTGTTATCCCACTCAGGGAATATCGTTCCCATTGAATCAACAAATTTAACTGTTCCTCTTGTGCCTGCCGGAACAGGTGCGTGTGGGTCATTCATATGGATAAGCTCAATTCTTGTTCCCGGCGGATACAATTTCTTTGTGCTTTCAGCTATTCTGCGCTGTCTTTCATATTCGTTCAAGTTATACATCTCCTATTTTTTTAGTTTTGACTCAAGCAATATCCATTAGTAGGACTCATGATTTTTATAGTCATAAAATCAACCCATGTCTTTCTTGTTTCTGTTTGTATTAAGTTTTTTGTTGTCAGAGAAATGTGCAATCTCGCTTTCATTGTTATCATCATTACGCCTGTCAAAATTAGGTTTCTGACGCATCTCTCTTTCAAACTTTCTGAGTTCGGGTGTGTCGGTAAAATACATTTAAAATCATTCCTTTCAAATTTTTTGCAAATAAAAAAGGCAACCGTTCTAATCAAAAAAATTAAAACGATAGCCAAATAAAAAAAGAGCCAATTACTATATCTCTAAAATAAGAAATATGATAATTGACTCATATATTTGATAATATTAAATTAAGCAGATTAGCGAAAGTAATCAGTTTTCTTTACCTTTAACTAAATTTTGTAGCTTTTCAACAGCTTCATCTTTAGTTTCAGAATCCTTCACTATTTGGATAATTGAGTTCATAAGAACATCAAATTGTTTGTCTGTCATATTTTCGAACTCCATATCTATTCCTTTCCGATAAAACAATTATCACTTCTACCGGAAATAAATTTTATATATAAGTAATTGAGGCTCATAGAAAAACTATGAGCCTCTTTTGGCTCCCCCAACTGGGCTCGAACCAGTGACATCATGATTAACAGTCATGCGCTCTACCGACTGAGCTATGGAGGAATATACAATTTTCTTTGATTTTGCTCAAAGATTTTTGTCAAGACTGCACAAAGAGCAATCTTTTTTGTTATTTAAGCCTCCGGTAGTGAACTTAAACAACATATTTGGGTGTTTCCTCAAACTAATCAATAGTTTTCGGTACATTTCTGTACACTCGCACTACCAACTGAGCTATGGAGGAATATAGTGCAAAACACCTGATTAGGTGTTTCGCCTGTGTTGGCATCTCCCTATCTTTCCAGGCCGTCACCAGCCAAGTATTTTCGGCACCACTGAGCTTAACTTCTGTGTTCGGTATGGGAACAGGTGGACCCTCAGCGTCATCAACACCAACTATTCTCTTGTATTTATTCTTCCCTTATTTGAGAAGTATATACCATCTTCATGGTGACTCGTGCGGGAATCGAACCCGCGTTGCCGGCGTGAGAGGCCGGAGTCTTAACCGCTTGACCAACGAGCCATCTGTTTGTAACAAAGGCTAATGGTCTTCTTTTCATTAGCCCCTGTTACCTTTTTGGTGCACCATCAGGGGCTCGAACCCGGGACACCCTGATTAAGAGTCAGGTGCTCTACCAACTGAGCTAATGGTGCATTTCACAGTCGCTTAGACAGCGCCCTGAAAACTGAATAAAGATTAAGCAAAGTGAGAAGCAATATTGTAAATACTTTAATAAGCTGACCAAAAGACTCTTGTGGTCAAGCCCTCGACCTATTAGTACTGCCAAGCTAAATGCCTCACGACACTTACACACGCAGCCTATCAACCTCGTAGTCCTCAAGGGGTCTTACTTGCTTATGCAATGGGATATCTAATCTTGGAGTCGGCTTCACGCTTAGATGCTTTCAGCGTTTATCCGTTCCGTACGTAGCTGCCCAGCCGTGCCATTGGCATGACAACTGGTGCACCAGAGGTACGTCCATCCCGGTCCTCTCGTACTAAGGACAGAGCTCCTCAAATATCCTGCGCCCACGACAGATAGGGACCGAACTGTCTCGCGACGTTCTGAACCCAGCTCGCGTACCACTTTAATCGGCGAACAGCCGAACCCTTGGGACCGAATACAGCCCCAGGATGTGATGAGCCGACATCGAGGTGCCAAACCTCCCCGTCGATGTGGACTCTTGGGGGAGATCAGCCTGTTATCCCCAGGGTAGCTTTTATCCGTTGAGCGACGGCATTTCCATTCACATACCGCCGGATCACTAACTCCAACTTTCGTTACTGCTCGGACCGTCATCCTCGCAGTTAGGCTGGCTTTTGCGTTTACACTCTGAGGCACGGTTTCCGTCCGTGCTGAGCCAACCTTTGAGCGCCTCCGTTACCTTTTCGGAGGCGACCGCCCCAGTCAAACTGCCCACCTGACAATGTCCCCCGACCGGATTCACGGTCGCAGGTTAGAATTCCAGAAACCTAAGGGCGGTATCCCAACAATGACTCCGTATAAGCTGACGCTCATACTTCCCAGTCTCCCGCCTATCCTGTACATAGATTTCCGAAACCCAATATCAGGCTACAGTAAAGCTCCATGGGGTCTTTCCGTCTTGCCGCAGGTAACCGGCATCTTCACCGGTACTACAATTTCGCCGGGTGGGTAGTTGAGACAGTGCCCAGATCGTTACACCATTCGTGCGGGTCGGAACTTACCCGACAAGGAATTTCGCTACCTTAGGACCGTTATAGTTACGGCCGCCGTTTACCGGGGCTTCAATTCGGAGCTTGCACTCCTCCTCTTAACCTTCCGGCACCGGGCAGGTGTCAGCCCCTATACTTCATCTTTCGATTTGGCAGAGACCTGTGTTTTTGCTAAACAGTCGCCTGGGCCTATTCTCTGCGGCTCTTTCGAGCACTCCTTATTCCGAAGTTACGGAGTCAATTTGCCGAGTTCCTTAACTACCCTTCTCCCGCTGGCCTTAGAATTCTCTTCCTGTCCACCTGTGTCGGTTTGCGGTACGGGCATCTACTTCTATTCACAAGGCTTTTCTCGCCATACGCCACATTTACTTCCCTACTCTTATTTCAGTCCCTTGCGCCCGGGTCAACCATCGCCCGGGTTAAACGCTTTGTATGTGTCCCCTTGTTTAAATTGTAGACGGTAACGGAATATCAACCGTTTGTGCATCGGCTACGCCTTTCGGCCTGACCTTAGCTCCCGACTTACTTGGAGCGGACGAACCTTCCTCCAAAAACCTTAGACTTTCGGCCATTAAGATTCTCACTTAATTCTCGCTACTTATTCCGGCATTCTCACTTCTGTACAGTCCACCGCCGCTTTCGCTACGACTTCACTCCGTACAGAACGCTCTCCTACCATACCTTGCGGTATCCTAAGCTTCGGTGTATAGTTTAGCCCCGTTAAATTTTCGGCGCAGAATCACTCGACCAGTGAGCTATTACGCACTCTTTTAATGAGTGGCTGCTTCTAAGCCAACATCCTGGTTGTCTATGCAATTCCACATCCTTTTCCACTTAACTATACTTTGGGACCTTAGCTGTAGGTCTGGGCTGTTTCCCTTTTGACAATGAAACTTATCTCCCACTGTCTGACTCCTGGAAAACGATTATCTGGCATTCTTAGTTTGATAAGGTTCAGTAACCTCTCGGCCCCTAGCCAATTCAGTGCTTTACCTCCAGTAATCTATTCCAAGGCTAGCCCTAAAGCTATTTCGGAGAGAACCAGCTATCTCCGGGTTCGATTGGAATTTCTCCGCTACCCACACCTCATCCGCTACCATTTCAACGGGAGTCGGTTCGGCCCTCCATGAAGTTTTACCTGCACTTCAGCCTGGACATGGGTAGGTCACCCGGTTTCGGGTCGAATACAACTGACTTCATGCGCCCTTTTCAGACTCGCTCTCGCTACGGCTTCACACCTTAAGTGCTTAACCTTGCCAGTTACATTCACTCGCCGGACCATTCTACAAAAGGTACCCGATCGTTCGTTGATGAACTTTCGGTGCTTGTAAACACAAGGTTTCAGGTTCTCTTTCACTCCCCTTCCGGGGTGCTTTTCACCTTTCCTTCACAGTACTTCTTCTCTATCGGTCACCGAGTAGTATTTAGGCTTGGAGGATGGTCCCCCCGTATTCCCACCGGGTTTCACGTGTCCGGCGGTACTCTGGATACAGTCTGATGTCTTAACTTTTCGCCTACAGGATTTTCACCTTCTTTGATTGCCCTTCCCATGACATTCGGCTAAATCTCGACAATTCATTATACTGTCCGAACCCCTAACATATTACTACATTAGGTTTGGCCTCTTCCGCGTTCGCTCGCCACTACTTACGGAATCTCTGTTGATTTCTCTTCCTCGCCCTACTTAGATGTTTCAGTTCAGGCGGTTCCCCTCATATACCTATGTATTCAGTATATGATGATTAGACTTTCCTCTAATCGGATTGCTCCATTCGGAAATCTACGGATATAACGCTCACTTACAGCTCCCCGTAGCTTATCGCAGTTAGTCACGTCCTTCATCGGCTCTCGGTGCCAAGGCATTCCCCTTGTGCTCTTTGTAGCTTGACCATTTGAGATATCTTTTGGTTCTTCTTTGTAATGTAAATTACTCTTTTTTCGCAGTTTAATAAGCCATTAGTTGTTAACTAATCTTTTATTACCCTTTAAGCTAATTGTAGTATTTATTACCTTCGTTTAACGCTTTCTCTTATTTGAGTTTGTCAAGTTTCATTCTCTTCGCTATTCTTTAAATAACTCCCACTCGTCTAATCTGTTACAATCACTAAAGTGATTTTACAGCTTAGTCCTCGTCAGTCGTTATTTAAAGGCTTCGAGATTCAACTCTTCTTGTTAAAACCTGTCAATAATTACTTTTCTCGCTTTATCTGCTATACTTTATTCAGTTTTCAAGGTACTTTCTTTGAGTACTTTCGTACTCTTGGTGGGCTTAAGTGGACTCGAACCACCGACCTCACGCTTATCAGGCGTGCGCTCTAACCGGCTGAGCTATAAGCCCATATTTCCGGCTTTTCGGTTATTCCCTCAAGCCTTTGGTGGAGATAAGCGGGATCGAACCGCTGACCCCCTGCTTGCAAAGCAGGTGCTCTCCCAGCTGAGCTATACCCCCGTATATCTCGGGCAGGACCCTGAAAATTAAACAACGATTCAATAAATTACTTCCGTAACTGACCTTGGATGTTATATCAGCTTGTTTCATCTGATAAATTCTCCATAGAAAGGAGGTGATCCAGCCGCACCTTCCGATACGGCTACCTTGTTACGACTTC
>OLWP01000175.1_pt1 | contig 50437 bp, 50 predicted proteins | sample 1673741 | NCBI WGS metagenome assembly OLWP01 (sample SAMEA103958125, study PRJEB25191) | human gut metagenome
GAGCATTAGCCTTCCAAGCTGAGGGTCGCGGGTTTGAGCCCCGTCTTCCGCTCTCAAGAAGAGGAAAATCGAAAGGTTTTCCTCTTTTTTTATTTGGCAGTCTGCATTTATTTACATTTCTTTGGAAGGATCCATCCATCATCTATTGGGACGATATCCGAAAAAGAAAAGAAACTATATGCCGTAGACGGAGACACTGAAGATGCCATATATGTATATGACTTGCCCCCTTGATTGGTTTCATCTTTCATTTTCTAATGATATTGAAGTAAAAACACTCCTTTCTTCAATGAATATCACTACTTTTGTCATTGTGTTTACTAACTACAAAAACAAGGATATATGAAAAAGATGAAATGGCTGTATGTACTACTGGCCACATTCCTGCTGACAAGTTGCGGAACGCTCATGCAACCCTATCAAATGGATAGCAAGATGAAAGACATCGAATTAGGCATGACCAAAAAGAAAGTGATCTCCATATTGGGAAAAGATTTCGAATCGGCAGGTGCCCGCATGACCTCCGAAGGTTCGATCGAAACCATCAGCTACAAGACAGCTTCCATGACTGAAAATACGGAAGGGTATTACCTGTTAAGTTTCAAAGACGGAAAATTGGTTGAGTGGTTTAAGGAAAAATATCCGGTACACAACCACCAGCACTAATTGTCGCAAACGACAATGTACAAATAAGGCAGATGCCTCCGGGCATCTGCCTTATCTCTTTTACGGTTATAAACCTTTTTCGATACATGTACCCGGTTGAAACTGACCGGATGACCGTGATTCTCAATCTCCGCTTCCCTACTTCCTTTTCGGTTCGCTTTGATGTAATCCATAAATGAATCTTTTTTCTTTGTTTTCATACGAATAATATTTAACGTGACAAAGGTACGGATAATATCTGAAGTTGGTTCAGTCTTTCCTGAAATGTACGGAAATACATAAAAAGCCCCGACACTATCGCCTGTTCTCATGGAGCAACTGATCCGTAACATACCGTAAACTATCTCAAAAGTCATAGTAAACTAATTCAAGACATACTTCATATTATTCATATGTAGTAGATAAAATATTTGCAGATATATCTAGTATAATTATCTTTGCCTCAAAGAAAAATGACAAAGTTATGAAAGGTGCAATTTATAGTAGAGTATCTACAGAACAACAAGATTATAGTAAACAAACGAATGAACTGAAAGACTATGCCAAAAGAAACGGTATAGAAGTAGTCTATGTATTTGAAGAAAAAGAATCAGGATTCAATAATAATAGACCAGAGTTTGAAAAACTAAGAAAGCTAACGAAGCAGGATATTGATATTATTCTGGTCTGGGAAATATCACGTATAAGTAGAAGGGCAATTTATTTACAACAGCAGGTACAGGAATTTACTGATAAAGGAATCTGTATATATGCAAAGAAAGATGGCTTTTCTACCTTAAATGATGATGGTTCTGTTAATGCTTCAACTAAAATGTTGATAGGCTTTGCTTCCATTATTGCAGAACAAGAAGCAGCAACACTCAAAGAAAGAACTATATCCAGTAAAAGAAATAAGATTTTAAGAGAAGGTAAAAGTTATACATATTATGCTCCCTATGGATATGATTACAATAAAGAGACTAAAATGTTATCCATCAATGAAAAACAGGCACAAGTTGTTAAAAGGATCTTTCAATTGTCTATAGATGGATATTCAACAGAAAGAATTGCTATTCTTCTGAATGCAGAGAAAATACCAACTAAAGGCAAAAAGGAGAATTGGACAGCAGGAACAGTTTGCAATATGCTTACGAATCCAGTGTATAAAGGTGAAGCAAATTATACTCTTAAAAAAGAAAAGAAAGCAGGTAGTACTTATTGTAAACCTATGGAAGTGGTTACTATTTCTACACCTGCTATTATTGAAAAAGAACAATTTGAACTCTCACTACAAAAACTAGCAGAACGGACAAAAAGAAGTAACAGTTTTGGAACTAAGTACAATCCATTACTTAGAGGACTGATCCACTGTCCCCACTGTGATGTAAAGTATGTATATAATTTTGGAACAAACCAATATCTCTGCGTTAATAAGTACAAGAAGGCAAGTAACAAAAATGTACATTGTACAGCCAAATGTATTTCCAATAAGCTGGATTCTATTGTTTGGAATGTAGTAAAAACATTTTTCTATAAGGAACTGGCAGCAGGGAAAGCACAGGAACAGATAGAACCATTACAGGCAGAAATTGAATCATATAAACGGCAGATTCTTCTTTTAGATGGTAAACAGTCTGAACTTACTGCTAGAGCAAACATAATAGTAGATGCAGCCATTGAAATAAAAATCCAGTTTCCTAATATGCCAGATCTTTATGCTAATAAGATGAAAGAAGTAGAAGAGATCAATAAAGAAGCCAGCAAATACCAGAAAGAAAAGGAAAGACTGGAAAAACTAATACACTCTAATGACGCCAGAATAAAGAATATCAACAGAGCCAGTAAAGAATCTGCTTTAGTGGAAAGTATTACAGATGAAACAGAAAAGTATGATCTGGTACATAAGGCAATAGATAAGATAATGATTTTTGGAGAAGGTAAAACATCTATTATTATTGTTACTTTTTCTACTGGACAAACTATTTATCTGGGTTATTCTTCAAAATCTAATAGCAAATACTACACAATCTTTTATCCTAGTTCTGATATTTACTTTGATATTCAAACAAGTAAAGGATATATCAACCATTTAAAAGAGAAGGCAACCATTAATTCAGATGGTTCCATTTACTTAGGTGATCTCACTGGAGAAGTTAAGGAATACAGTATTATAGATTTTGTAAATTATCTAGATATTGAGGAAAACAGAAGATACTACTAACAAAGAAAGTCCTGTTGGCATAATAAACTGGCAGGACTTTTTTTGTCTTGTAAACTTTACCTATCTTTGCACCAACTTCTAAAGTTCAAGGAGTTGAACCTCTTAGAAGGGACATAGTTAATTAAGAGCGTTTGAAATATTATCCTATTGTGGAATCTGGACAATTCTATAGTGCAAGGATAATAGACAGTAATCGCTCACGCTGTGCTATATATCTACCTAGTGTAGCTTATATAACTGTATGGCGTGGGCTATTGTTTATTACTTGCACTAAGGCAGTCCAGAGCCTCACAATAGTAATATTCAATAGTTCCCGCGCTTTTTTATTTTATTAATCTATCCAGGGAACAGATGGGTATAATTTAGTTTTTATGAAATCATTTTACTTTCTATTTGTTTGCTTAGTTTATTCCTCTACATCTTTATTTGCACAAGAAGATGTATTACGTTATCCTATACCAGAAGGTGGACAACCTTTTGATTATAAATACCCTAAAGCAAGTAAAGTTCATTACAAAAAACACAATCGTTTTAATATTCTAAACGAATGGGACAAATATTATGATTATAGTAAAGATAGTTTAAGTATAACAGTAAAAGCACCTTGGGGAATACAATATGTAAAATATAACTTAGATGGAACAATGGCTTCTTATAGTAGTCCTGTTAATAACTGGAATGATACATATACCTATACAGAAGAAGGAAATATTCTTAAAATAGAAAGTAAAACAAATGAAGGGAATGACAGTCATTATAGTTTATTTAATTATGCTAATGCCACTGTAACAAGAACTAATTACATTTATAGCGAAGTGTATAATAAGTTCTTTATTACAAGTAGAGACATTATTGAATATAATAAAGAGTTCATTAAATACACAACACAATTATATAACATAGATACTAATAACTGGGAGAATGAACAAGGCTATAATGTTTATAAATTAGATGTTTATGGAAGGGTGATTGAAGGAGGTTGGTATGATGAGAAAGGAGAATATCATATAGATGTACAATATTCATATACAAATAATGGATATATAGAATATAGCAAATTTAATGGTCATAACTATGCTATTCGTGAATTTACTTTTAATAATCAAGATGATTTAATTAAAGAAGTATGGTATAACTGGAATGAAGATGGACGCAAAGACTTAGTTTCAATCACAGAATACACATATACTTATCCTAATCCAACATCTAATGAAAACATAAAACAACAAAACTATAAAGTATATTCTACAGAAAATGGATTGGTAATAGAGAATAATATAAGAGACAGCAACATAAAGGCTTCTATTTATGCAATAACAGGTCAACTATTAAGAACAATATCTATATCTGACAATAGAACAGAAATTCCATTAAGTCCAGGTATTTATATTGTAGTAATAGATAATCGATCTTACAAAGTGAAGGTTAAGTAAAGAAGAGAATATGAAGCTGTAAATAAAACTGTGTCAGCAAAGAATAAAATATTAATTTTGCTAACACAGTTTTTTTTATGAAAGAAGATTTGATATTATATTTGTCTATATAAAAAAATTACACATAAGGAAGTTTTAATAATCGTTCATTATATTCTGGAAAGATAATTGCACGCTCTGGAGATAGGTGCAAATAGTGAACTAAAATATTTGTTTTTAAAGTAATATTTGATTGTGGTAACATATTCAAAACTAACAAAAAATAAGCAAGTGTACTTTCTCCATATTCATAAATTACAATGCCGTTACAAAATCCTTTTATATCTTTTTTCAGATAAAAATATCCATCTTTTTTAATATTTAAAATAGCGTATTTTTTGTTTACAATAATTAAATCAAATTGATAACATATAGGGATATTATTTTTAGCATAATAAGACGTTATTTTGTCAATCAATAATTCAATTTTAGAATAAGTTTTATTAGAAAATATAATTCCAGGAATTGTTTTAGAGTATTCTTTAAATCCATTAGATAACTTCCCTTCTAAATCTATTAATACAGACTCTGCACGTTTTAGTCTTTTTACAGATTCTATTTGCTTTAAAGCCCTTTCTATTTCATCTCCTTGTAGATTAGGTTTTAATTCAATTGCAGCATCTACACCATCTGCAAAAATGATGGAATACTTACTTTCATTCGTAGTTGTATATGGGTGACAAGGATTTAATATTATACAATCAATTGAATCACTATTATTTCCATAACTATCTCTTATATTTCCTTTTGCAATTCGATAAGGAAAAGGATAATACTTTTTTAGAAATACAGCCAATGCTGCTTCTCTCCTATCTGATACTTCCTGTGGAGTACCTTCTCCCTCTATAGAAGCTTGTTCAAAAAGATTATTAATATTCTTAGCTTCAAACTTTAGCAATTCTATCAAATTATTCATATTACTTCTTTTTGACAAATATATAAAAAAGCCTAACAGAATCAACTGCTAGACTTTCTTTTTAATACTTCCATACTTTACCATCATTTACTTTGGAGTAGTAAATATGGTTATATAGCGTAACTTTAATAGTATCAGTTTTGTTTACTGTGTGAGTAGTATTGTTTCCTTCTATATCCACTTTATACTTATGTTCTATGATATATTCTGTAACATCTTCGCCATAGTGAGCTTTTTTTAATATCTTATGTGATTGATATTCATAATTTTCGTGAACTACATCTAATTCACCAACTGTAGGAAGAACAGGGATTCTATCAGGTTCGTAATATTCAATTAATGCACTTTTGATTCTACCATCTACAGAATTATCTACTTCGCAGCCAGTTAATACGGCTACCATTATTGTAATGAGGACAATTAAGTTCTTCATATTTACTTAGTTTAGTCTTGTTCATTTATTATTCACTCTCTCAAATCTGATTGCGTACTTAGTTGGAATATCTAGAAATTGTTTTCATTCATAGCCCTTACTGGGATCTGCTGTAGCTTTAGGTACTCATTTCCTTATCAAAGGGCAATTATTTGTATTAATATTTTTCAGGTCATAGATATACATAATATCTTCACCAAAAAAATTCACGTATCAACCACTATTACAATTACTATCTATCTTGGTTTTAGTTAAATTCATAAATTTATCAAGTTCCATTCAGTGACTGGAATACTTAACATAATTAGGATTTCTTGTTTTAATCTCTATTACAGCCTTTTTATTTCCCTGTGTAAGATAACCATCCACAAAGTCATAGGTATTAGCTGTAGGTTGTCAAATACTTTTTATTTTTAATTGATTTACAAAGCTCTCAAATCAATGCCTTCCAATTATCTCGTGACGTTGAAACTCATTATTTGCCATATCATACATTTATTTGGTCAGTAATATATTATATCTATTTAACTATGCGTATCTAGTGCTATACCATCTAAAAGAGAACTGCCAAATTATTCTGGCTTATTCTCTGTTTCTTCTTTAGATGGTTGATTTTGAATATCTACCTGAATTGTATTAATCAGGTTTACAACTTCATTGTAAGGCTGTGTAGCCAAATAATTTAGGATTTGCTGTAGTGTTTTGATTGATAAGGTTATTGATTCCATATAATTGAAGTTTTAAGTTTAGTTTTGGTGAATCTAATTAATATGCTGTATCTCAATTTTCTATAGTACAAAGATACTAAGTTGTTGGCAGCCATAAAAACAAATTATCAGAAATCTTGATATTTGTTGCTATGCTTCATTTTTGTAAATATTCTTTGGTCTGAAACAAGTAAAAGAGAATAATAATTACTTAAATATGATTTTACTTCTTACAATTATATATCCAGCAACTTTTTTACCGTCTATCCTCTTACTGGCTGCATCAATTTCAAACCATTTATCCAAATCCGTAGCTTTAGCCGTTTCTTTCTTTCCAACTAATTCATAAGTCTTTTTAAGCAATTCCTTTGCCTTCTTTGCAGGAATAAATTCGCCAATATGAATATCTTCTTTGATTATCTTGAATATCTTATTATCTAAACTCTTATAGTCATTAGTAACCAGCAATTCATTTTTAATTGCCTTCTGCACATATTTCAGGCGTTTTACAGCCTCATCCCCTAACTTATGATATGCTGGTATCAATAAAGGAAACTGTTTCTCTAATTCTTCTATTTTAGGTGAAACAACTAAACTCTCTTTTAATTGGCTGTACTCTTTATATGCTTCCTCAAATGTAAGTTTCATACCTTTCTTTCTTATTATTTCATTATCTACCAATTCCCAATTAACAGAAGTATGTAATATCCCATTAGAATCATATCCTTTTGCTATTTGTAACCCGCTGGAATATATCACTTTATTTACTTGGTAGTTATATAACTCCAGTTTGGGAAGAATATCATTCACCTTATAAGCATCATTTTTCTTATCGTATGAAATATACATATCATTTACTTTGTCTTTTAATTTATCTCTTAAATGATCCTTTACTATATCTGGTGCAGTATTGAACATATTTGCTGTTTCTTTAGCTGCTTCCAATTCTTTTTCTGTCCTCTCTTTCATTTCTTCGTAACTTAAACTAAGAGTATCCAGTTGAGTATTGAATATATGTACAATTAAGTTTCTAAAAGGATTTGTTTTTGTTCTGATCCTGCCTGCTATCTGTGGAATATCAGTATCTATAGCAGCTAAAGTATGTGGATTGGAAGTAGAACTAACTACAAATGACATTGCAGTATCACTAAAGTAATCCACACCTTCAAAACCTTTGCAAGTAATGAATGTGAACATCTTATTATCACTGATACTGTTACTTATTTCAAAACCTTCTAATTTACTTCTGTTTGATTCGGTATCAGCACATATAATTCTTACTTCATTATTTGTTAAATCACAATGATCTAAAATAGCCTTTATATCTGTTACTGAGTTAATAAAGAAAAATGCTTCATAGCTCTTTTTACCGTTTATCTCTATATATCCGTCTCTCTTATAAGCCTTGATATAATTTGAAGCCTTTTGATATGGATGATTGGTTTTTTCTAATGATACAATTAATGTATCTGTATAACTCCAATCTGCAACAATAACAGGCACACCATTTAAACAGGAAGGACTAAATTCAGCCTGTATGGGTGTTGCAGACATAAAACAGAATGATTTATACTGTTTGAAGCTGTCTAATACTCCATCTATTGCAGTATCTCTATAACTATATGCTTTCAACAAACAATGATATTCATCCACCAGTAACCTAAAATCAGCAGGATTCAGATATTCAGCCAATTTAGCCAGTTTATCATAAGTACAAATGATCTTCTTAACTCCATCTTTCTTTAAATACTTCTTTAGCTTACTTTTCAAAGTATTGTCAAAGCTACCAAATAAGCCGAACAAGTTCTTATTATCTGATTCACCTGCTTCTGCCTTACCAATCTTATTTACTATTAATTCTTTAGTAGGTACTGCTATAACATAGTTTTCACTGTTAGTAATGGCAATAGTAGTACCACCACAACCAGTAATAACTTTATTGAATATACAATTATGTGGAAGATCTTCTAAATGTAAATATCCATCTGTAGAATTAATTTTTAGTGTATTTGCTTGATTCTTCATTTTATGTATTGATTTTGACGTAAAAAAAAGTTCCATCTATCTAAGTGGGTAAAATCTAGTGTTTATAAGCATCTGGAATATTATTAGTGCATTGGAATAAAATTTTGAAGGCATAGTCTTATATACTGAATCTGAAAAAAAAATTCCAATCGAAATAAAATAAAACCAGATTCACATCTGGTCTTATTCTTATCAAATTCACTCACACAAACGTACTTTTATGGCTTAAAGTGTATTTCTAGTAGAAGTTATGACAATACTTCTTGGACTTATTTAATATACACAAAGATACTGCTTTTTTTCGTGACTGTCAAGTAAATTTTAAAGAATCTAAATATATAACTATATGTATATCTGATGTTTATATTTTATATCTAAGGCTCGATTTGAGGTGTATTTTTAAGGTCAAACCATCTAAAAGAAGAATGATTTTATCACTCCAAATTAAATCGGCTGGAATAAGATAATTCTATAAAAATAATCGAATTAAATCGGCATCTTCTTCTTTAAATGGTCTAGTTTTGAAAGCACATTAGAATAACAGCGCAAATTAAATCGGCATCATTCTCTTACTTGGGTAAAGAATAAAATATTTTGAAAATAATTGGAGAAATATTTGTGGATAATGAAATCATTATCTATCTTTGTAGTGTTGAATTAAAACAGTTAAAACAATGACAGAAGAAGAAAAGGAATTAAAAGAAGAGATTGCTAGAAAAGAGAAACAACTAGCTGACTTTGTAAGACTTGGTGCTTTTATTGATCTAAGCGAAGAAGAAAAAGAAAAAAGAATAGATCTTTACTTAGATGATATAAACAAATTAAAAAAGAAAATCAAAAACTAACAGAGTTCCCCTTAATTGGGGAACTTAAAAATAATATAGATATGAAAACATTAAATGAATATTTGGCAGAATTGAAGCCTTTAATGGGAACAGATGATCCCAAAGAAAGAGAAAGGTTTGAAGAAATATTATCTATCCTGAAAGAACAATTTACTTCTGTTGATGATAAAAAGATTATAACAGACTTTTGGAATAAAGGGATGGATGAATTAGGTAAAGATATAAAAGAATTAACTTTAAAGGTACAATTATCAGAAATATCTAAGATGGTATCTTTGTCTTATATAGCAAAAAAGTATTTCAATAAATCACAAAGTTGGCTATCACAACGTATTAACGGCAATACTATTCATAATAAGCCAGCTAAGTTCACTAGTGAAGAATTGGCTACACTACAGTTTGCACTAAAGGATATAGGGAATATTTTAAACTCCACTGTTTTAACAGTTTAATTCAACACCTCTACATTTTAGGAGTTTAGATGTAGAAAAAGCCTGCTAGTTAATTCTGGCAGGCTTTACTATTATGTACCTTTTGATGGCATTCCTTACATAATGACATTAGATTATCTGGGTTATATGCTAGGTATATTCTCTTTAGATGGTCAGTAGTAGACATAAAACTAGTAATATGATGTACATCTACACTAGGAACTACTTTATCTTCTTTTAGACATAGCTCACATAACGGATGCTGTTGTAAATATGAAAGCCTTAATTTTCTCCATCTGGTAGAAGTATATACTTCATTACGTTCTTCACGCTTAATAGAGGTCTGCTTTATTCTCTCTGGCTTCTTTAGATAAGGCATTTGTTTGTATTCCTTTTAGTTGTTTATTATCCATCTGTAATTGATACCGTACCATTTTAAGACGGTATTCTATCTGCTTAACTACATTATCTTCTATTCCATCTGATATTACCTTTAGCAAGGTATTATGAAATATATCTTCATCTGTCTGACTTAACTGCAAGTTGGTTGTATTACCTATAAATTTGGATCTTAAACGGTTGTAATTATCTGAAATATCTTTGGCTATTAAAGGTTTGATCTCTGAAATCTGGTAATTGTATTTATGATGGCTATGTTCTCTTTTAGATGGTTCTAGGATAGAATTAAATTCTTCTTCTGTTATATGTAGTAATTTACAAGTATCTTTGATACCATAGTCATATAGATATTGCAGCAACACTTCTTTACTGGGCTTTAATTTCTTCATAGTATTTGTCTAACAGTTCTTCATTCTTAGCAAAGAAATCTCTTAGTATCATTCTTATTATCTGGGCTTTTGGAGTATTAGTAGCTTTATTCATAATATCTATGTTCAATGCAGTTTCACCATCTAGGCGAACTGTAATTCTTTCTGACATACTTTCCTTCATATAAACTGTGATTTTTAATGTTAATGTATTGGCTTTTAATCATATACAAAGATACGGATATTTTACAGCAAGAACAAGTAAAATACTAATAATCAAATAATTGACTGCCAATAGACTGGTTAGTATTTGAAAGTTTGAAAGATAAATGAGCAGACACAGATACGAATGGATATGTACACTTAAAATAAGAATTTAATTATGATAGACTACAAAGCACCGTCTGACGTATGTAAAGAAGCAAAAGAATATATGAAAACCGTATTAGCCAGACTGGAAGAATCTGGAGTACTGGAAAATGTAGATGTAGCAGCGTTAGATATGTTGGCAAGAAATTACAGTATGTTTATTAATGCTTCCAAGCAAGTAGAAAGAGAGGGAGCAACAATTGAAAATAGACAGGGTAACATTGTAAAGCATCCTGCTGTAACTATTGCCAAAGATGCACAAATACAGGCAGTAAAAATTATGCAGGAGTTTGGACTTACCGCCAAATCCAGAACAAAATTACCTAAACTGGATAAAGAAAAAGAAGAAGATTCACCACTGGAGAAATTTGTAAAGACTGCAAAGGAAGTTAGATAATGAAACCTTATTACGAATATGCGGATAAGGTTTTAAATGGAAGTATTGTCGTTGGTGAGTATATAAAATTAGCTTGTGAAAGGTTCCTGAATGATTTACAAAGGGAAGATCTGGAGTTTAGAGAAGAAAAAGTAGATCTGGCTATCCAATTCATTTCTACTTTGACACATTACACAGGTAAGCATTCTGGAAAGCCTTTTATATTGGAAGGATGGCAGCAGTTCATAGTAGCCAACATAGTAGGCTGGTACTGGAAGGATTCAGGTACTAGACGATATACCAGCAGTTATATTGAAGTATCAAGAAAGCAGGGAAAAACGGCTTTAGCTGCTGCATTATGCTTGTATTATCTAATTGCTGATGGTGAAGATGGCGCAGAAGTATTATTGGCTGCAAACAGTAAGGAACAGGCTAAAATTGCATTCGATATGTGCAGCAAGTTCAGTAAAGGCTTAGATCCAAAAGGAAAGTATCTTACTGCTTACAGGGCTGATATTTTATTCAGTCTTACCAGTTCCAAATTGAAAGTATTGGCTGCTGATGATAGCAAACTGGATGGTTTTAACGCTAGCTTTGGTTTACTCGATGAATATCACGCAGCAGCCAACAGCAAGGTTAGAGATGTAATTAAATCCAGTATGGGGATGCGCGAGAATCCACATCTTTGTACCATTACAACTGCTGGATTTGACAAGTCTTTACCCTGTTATCAACTAAGAACAGTAGCTATAGAAGTACTAAACCATCTAAAGGAAGATGACAGTATGTTTATAGCCATTTATTGTTTGGATGAAGGCGATAAATGGGACAGTGAAAAGAACTGGTGTAAATGTGCTCCAAACTTAGGAATCACTGTTACTAAGAAATATATCAGGGAGCAAGTTAAACAGGCAAAGAATAATCCTAGTGATGAAGTTGGAGTTAAAACAAAGACATTGAATATCTGGTGTGATTCTGCTACCGTGTGGATTCCAGAGGACTATATAGTAAAGTGCAGTGATGTAGTGGATCTTTCTTCTTTAAATGGTCTGGACTGCTATATAGGTGTGGATTTGGGAGCAACAAGCGATTTAACGGCTGCATCCTTCTTAGTTGTTGATGGCGAAAAATATTACTTCAAAACACATTATTATTTGCCAGAAGCAGCTTTGGAAGAAAAGGCTGATAAAGAACTTTACAAGTTATGGAAGCGGTTGGGACTGCTTACAGTAACGCCCGGAAACGTTACGGATTATGACTACATAACTACTGATATTCTGAAATACAGAGAAGTCGTTAATATAATATCTGTCAGCTATGATAAGTTCAATGCTACACAATGGACAATTAATGCAACTGAACAAGGTTTGCCCTTAGAAGAATATTCACAGACTTTAGGCAATTTCAACAGACCTACCAAAGAACTGGAAAGGCTTATATTGTCAGGAAAAGCAGTAATAGACAATAACGACATTACTAGAAATTGCTTTAGGAATGTAGTTCTGAAATCTGACTATTGTGGCAATGTAAAGCCGGTAAAATCACAGGATAAAAAGAAAATTGATGGTGTGATTGCTATGATACAGGCATTAGGCGGTTATCTGCTGACACCACATTATACCAATACGATATTTACAATATAAAACCTTAATTGATGGGATTTTTTGATTTATTTAAAAAGAAAGAGCCACAAGAAGAAAGAAGCTATACACCTTATGGACTTAATAGTCTGGTATATAATACAAATTCCAGCTACAGGACTGATAAATCTATGCTTCTTTCCACTGTCTACAGGTGTGTAGATGTAATTGGTGATTCAGTGGCACAATTACCATTAGAGCCATATAAGATTGACAAGGACGGATATAAAAGAAAGTATCTGGAACATCCCACTTACTACCTGCTGAATAAAGAGCCAAACAGCCAGATGAGCAGGTTTACTTTTATGAAAACATTGATTACCTCTGTCCTTTTAAATGGTAATGGTTACGCCTTAATTGAAAGAGATGCCAAAGGTGATGCAGTAAGTTTGAAGCTGATTCCTTCTGAATTGGTCACTATATCAAAAGTTGATCCTTTAAAGAACAAGATAATGTATAATGTTACTGGCATTAAACAACTGGTAGAACCTGTTAATATGATTCATATACTGAATTTCAGCTATGATGGCATTACGGGAATCAGTACATTACAACACGCCAGAAATACTTTGGGACTGGCTACAGACAGTGAAGCACACGCAGAGGGGTTCTTTAAAGGCGGTGCAAATCTGGCTGGAATTATCAAAGTACAATCCAGCTTAACGCCAAAACAGCAATTGGATATTAAGGAAAGTTGGCAAAGTACATTCAGCCCTATGACTGGTACGCCAAATGGTGTAGCCGTATTACAGGGAAATATGGACTTCCAACCAATTACAGTCAGTCCTAGTGATGCACAATTATTAGAAACCAGACAATTTAATGTAATTGACATTTGTAGGTTCTTTGGAGTATCACCAGTAAAGGCATTTGACCTTAGTAAATCCAGCTACAGTACGGTAGAAGCAACTCAATTAGCTTTCCTTACTGATACGTTATCACCTTTATTAGAGAAAATAGAACTGGAGTTTGAACGTAAACTATACAAACCTTCTGAAAAGAACAGCATAGATGTAAGATTCGATACGTCTGTATTACTTAGGGCAGATAAAGCCAGTTTAGCTACATATTACCAGACCTTGTTTAATATTGGTGTAGTCAGTCCTAATGAAATAAGAAAGCAATTGGATTTAGAACCTTTGGAAAATGGGGATAAGTCATTTGTACAAGTAAATGTAATGACTTTAGATAATGCAGTTAATAATTTACCTTCTAATAATGCTATAAAGAATGATACAGAAAATATATAAAGGCAGTGATATAATGGTTGCATTGTCATTGAAGGATGCAGAAGGTACACCCTATAGAATAAGTACTACTAATGAGTTTACTATAAGGTTCTTTACTACTGATCCTGATACATATATAGAAGGTAGTTATTCTGCTGGTAAATATACTGGAATCATAGCAGAAGAAGATACTGATTACATTGCTTTGAATGCTTTGGATTTAGAAAAGCTGGAAGATGGAGTACTAAGTTATGTGTACCATATCAGAGTTACCAATAGTAATTTTAAAGATGGCTTCTATGATGAAGTAATAAAAGGACAGACTAATTTATACTTAAAATCTAAATGCTTATGTATAAAGTAGAAATAACCAATAACAATAAATATGAATTGGAATTGGACAGGGCTAATGTAGTAGTTGGTTCTGGTGGGACTGTAGTACCTGTTTGGGGTACTATTATAGGTGATATTACCCAACAAAAGGATTTACAGGAGGAACTGACAGGTATTAAAGAATCAATTCCAGACCTTACACAAGTAAATGAAGATATAGCCAATTTGGAATCTGTTAAGGCTAATAAGTCTGAAATTCCTGATGTTACAGGTTTGGCTACTAAGGAAGATCTTAAAAGTAGGGTTACAATGAGTTATCTAGGTGCTAATTACTATAAGAAGGCAGAAATAGATAAAAAATTAGATGCCATTACTAGTGGTGAAGCCGATTTAAGTAATTATTATACCAAAGAAGAAACTTATAGCAGGAAAGAAATAGATGAAATGATGCCAACACAGGAATGGACAGATATTTGAACTAAAATTGACTAAGCTATGAAAGAACAACGAAACTGTAACTATGAATTAAGATCTGAATCCAGAACGGTAGAAGGATATGCTTTGGTATTCGATAAAGAATCCAGAGATCTAGGTGGATTCATTGAAATAATAGATCCTTCTTCTTTAGATGGTGTGATTGAGAAATCAGATATATTATGCCTGTTAAATCATAATGAAGATAAAGGGGTATTAGCCAGAAGTAAATTTGGTGTTGGTTCTCTATCTTTACTTGTAGATGAAACAGGATTGAAGTACAGATTTGAAGCACCAGATACCGCACTGGGGAATGAATTGCTGGAAGGGCTTAAAAGAGGTGATATTACTACTTCTTCTTTTGCCTTTACCATTGATAGTGACAAATGGGAAAAGAGAGCAGACGGTAAATATCTAAGACGAATCACCAAATTCAAAGAATTATTTGATGTTTCCCCTGTGTACAAAGAAGCCTATCCAGATACCAGCGTAGCCTGTAGAAAGATGCAGGAACTGAACACAGAGGAATTAAAGGAATATTATCAAAACCTTAGAGAAGGACTATAATGGACACTTTGACTTTGATAGACCAAAAGGAACAATTAAGAAAGAAGGCAGAGGAATTGATTACCAATGCTGAAAAGGAAATTAGAAAGTTGAATGATGGAGAAGCTACAGAGTTAAACCATCTAAAGAAAGAGATTGCAAGTATTGACAGCCAGATAAAAGGTATAGAAGAAGAGAATAAAAGAAATTACAAACCACAAATCAATAAAAAGACTATGGAAAAATTTTCATTGCTTAAAGCTATCAATGATGTAGCTAATAACAGACAATTAGATGAAAGAGCCTTAGAAGTAGTAACAGCTGGTCAGAATGAAATGAGAAAGGCTGGACAATCTTATGCTGGACAAATTGTATTGCCTATCGAGGAAAGAGCAAATATTCAGGCTACTGTTGCAACTGCTGGACAGGAAAATGTTGCAGAGGATAAATTAGGAATCCTAGAACCTCTAAGAGCCAATTTAGTATTAGTACAGGCTGGTGCTTCTTATATGACTGGCTTAATTGGAAATGTATCTATTCCAGTTTATTCTGGATCTAATGTAGGTTGGGCTGGTGAAGTTGCTGCTGCTACTGATGGCGCAGGTAAATTCAGTGAAGTAAACTTAGAGCCTAAACGCCTTACTGCTTATATTGATGTTTCAAAACAGTTCCTTATTCAGGATTCCAACAGTGCAGAAGAAATGTTGAAAAGAGATATTGTTGCTGCTATTTCAAATAAACTGGAAGCTACTATTTTAGGTAATGCTGCTGGTTCTGCTACACAACCTGCTGGTTTGTTAAATGGTGTAACTGCTGACACTGCTGCTGTAACTTATGCCGACTTTGTAAATATGGAAGCTACATTAGGCGAAAAGAATGTAAGAGGTGATATTAAGTTTATCGTATCTCCATCTGCCAAGGCAGTATTAAAGTCTACAGCAAAGAATCAAAATTCTTTCATTATGGAAGGTAATGAGGTAAACGGTTATCCAGTCCTTTGTACATCTGCTGTAGCTGGAAAAGGTATTGTTTACGGTAACTTCAGTGATCTGGTTATTGGACAATGGGGAGGTATCGACTTGACTGTAGATCCATATACACAGGCAGCTAACGGTAAAGTAAGACTGGTTATCAATGCTTACTTTGATGCCAAACCCAGACGTGCTGATTCTTTCGTAAAGAAAGTGTTGAAAGCGTAACCTTAACTTATGAATAAGCTATGTATGTAACTTTATGTGAAGCAAAGAAACATCTGTTGGTTGATAATTCATTTAAAGATGATGATGAATACATACTAGCTTTAATAGATATAGCAGAAGATGCTGTTTCAATTAATATAAATATTCCATTGGACAGCATTACAGTAGGTGGTGAATTACCGCCTGCTGTAAAAGCTGCTATACTTTTATTAGTTGGTAACTTATACGCTAACAGAGAACCTGTAGCCTATACTGCTGTAAATAAAGTGCCTTACACTTTTGATTACCTAATTTCCTTATATAAAAACTATTCCACAAAGTAATGAGGGCAGGACTATTAACCGATCCTGTAACCTTTAGAAAGGCAACCATTACAAAGAACCAATACGGACAGGAAGAAACAGATTGGATTGATTGCATATCAACAAGGGCAAATGTAAGGTTCAATTCAGGTAACAGGGTTACAGAAAACAATGAAATCATTAACACCTATACAGTAACATTTACTGTAAGAAGGTATCATAACATAGATGAATTTATGAGGATTCTTTGGAAGGGCAAAACTTACAGAATCCTGTCCATAGAGGATAATAACGAAGATAGGACAAAACAATCTATTACTATTATTGGAGAACTGATAAATGAATAATGTGGATGCAAGGCAAGTCCTACAGATGTTTGCTGCACTGGATAGCAAGAGACAGAAGAAAGCACATAGGACTGCACTTAGAAAAGCTACAGGCATATTGGTTAGAGAAACCAGAAAAAATTTCAGGAAGGTAGTAAAGAATCCCAATGCCAGAAACAGGTGGAACGGAAAAACCTTTTCTTCTGGAATCAAATCTAAGGTCAATAAGGAAGCCACAGAGGGTAAAGTACATATTATGGGAGACTTTAGATTAAAGTTCTTTGAAATGGGAACTAAGACACGTTACAAGAAACGGACTAAGGGCAGACCATCTACAGGTAGTATAAAAGCCTCTTATTTCTTTAAAAAAGCCAGAGAAGCCAAAGAATCAGAAATCAGTAATAGTATGAATGACATAATAACCAAATCTATACTAAGGGTAAATGGACAGTTTAAAGGTAGGTAAAGAAATCTATTCTCTTTTAAATGGTAATGATTCTCTTACTGGGGTAGTAGGCAGTAAGATCTACCCTATTATAGTAGAAAAGGAAACTACATATCCATTTATAGTATATAAGAGAAGTAATATTATTCCAGACTATACTAAGGACTTCCATTTCAAGGATGAAGTAATAATTGACATTATATGTGTGTCTGATGATTATTCTGAATCCGTTGATATAGCCAGTATGGTAAGGGATATTCTGGAAGATAAAAGATTTGCTGATATAGAAAGCATCAAACTGGAATCTGCTGATGAAGATTTTATAGATGATGCTTACGTACAGACATTAAGTTTTAATTTAATAATAACAAAATAACTATGGGAAAGCCGATTAACGGTAGTGATTTGATGTTATTCATTGATTCTACTGGAGAAGGAACAGCATTTAAATCAATAGCATTTGCAACTAGTCACAGTTTATCAATTTCTGCTGAAACAGTTGAAACAAGTTCTAAAGATACTGGTGGAAAATGGGTGTCTAAAGCACCTAGAAAGCTAAGTTGGACTATGAGTACAGAAAATCTTTACTCTTTAGATGGTGAAGGTTCTACTTATGATGATCTTTTTACTGCTATGACAGAAAGAAAAGAATTAAGTGTAGTTTTCAGCTTAGAAAAAGAATATGCAGCAAAGAAAGATGAAGTTCCTGAAGGTGGATGGACACCTGTAACCACTGGACAATATAAAGGGAAAGTAGTAATTACCAGTCTGGAACTTAACGCACCGAATGGAGATAATGCAACATTTACAGCTTCTTTTGAAGGAGTTGGAGCACTGACTAAAACAGCATAATATAAAGCCTTTATATCTCTGTTATAGAGGTGTAAGGGCTTTTTTTATATCAACAGAATTATGGAAATAACAATTAAAGACAAGACATATAAAGTAAAGTACAGCATTAGGGCAATGTTCGTATTTGAAAAACTGACTGGCAAATTATTCAAACTGGAAAGCCTGATGGACTTTTATATATTCTACTATTCTATGATACTGGCAGGAAATCCAGAATGTACATTGCTGTTTGACGATTTTATAGATGAATGTGATTTGAATCCTGTTTTGGTGGCTGATATTCAGAATTACCTTAATGCGCAATTTCAAAAGCAAGGGCAACTGGAACCATCTAAAGAAGAAGATACTTCAAAAAAAAAGTAATATCCATTTCAGAACTGTATAGTATCATTGTGGTAGAATGTGGAATCCAGCCAGATTACTTTTTGGATAAAATGCAGTGGTATGAAGTGGATTCCTGTTTAAATGGTCTGGAGGGTAAAAACAAGAACGGTTGGGAACAAACCAGATTCCTTAGTTATATCACGGCACAAGTAAACAGCAGCAAGAAGTTAAAGCCTACTGATATTCTTTCCTTTAAATGGGATAAGCCAGAGGATACAGGCACATCTATTACTAGTGAAGATATACAGAGGTTGAAAGATAAGGCAAGTAAAACCTTAAAACTATTATAATATGGCTGATTTGATTACTAGATTGCTGCTTAATACACAGCAATTTGATAATAATTTAGGCAAGTCAACAAAACAAATACAGGGATTCCAGCAAAAGATACAAGGCTTTTCCAGTGGTGCTGTCAGTGCCTTTACAAAATTTGCGGGGGTACTGGGCGTAGCTTATGGAGCTACAGAACTGCTACAGAAAGGACTTAACAGCAATGCCACTTTACAGGATAAATATAATTCTTTGATGCAGGCTGGATCTACTGTAACAGACCAATTCTTTACAGCCATCTATTCAGGGGACTGGACTGTATTCAATGATGGTATAGAAAAAGCCATTAAGAATGCAAAAGAATATGCAGATACCTATAGGAATGTACAAAGGATGCTGGAAACTACAAGCATCAAATTTGAACAAACGGATGCAAGGAAAACACAGTTGGAAGCCATTATAGAAGATGATACCAAACCACTGGAGGAACGGAAGAAGGCACAGCAGGAGTTAGACCGTATATTGCTAATGGGTGTGGCTGATATTAGGGAAGCATCCCAAATAACAGAAAGGGAACTAAATAATATGTTGGCTGATCTGATTGGAGAAGCTCAATATATCACGACAGAGAATGCACAAAAACTGATTTTGGATATAAGGAACAAGTATTCAGGACTTAGAAAAGAACTAGATGCCTATAGGGAAGTCAGAGATACAAAGAATCAGGTACTAAATCCTAATGCCTTCAAATACAGCGGTGACGAGTGGTATAAGATTAATCAGGACGCCACTAAGAAATATTATCAGGAATATACCAAAGACCAAAGAGCGTACTACGATGAATTACTAAGGCTGGCTGATAGAATGAATGATGAAACATTTAGTTCATTTCAAGGCTTGTTTGATAAACTGAATGATCTTAATGACAAGGCTGGTACTTGGGAAAAAGACAGGGCTGGAGCAAGGGATGAAATAGCTGGTATTAAAACTACTGCCAGTAAAAAAGAAATCATTCCAGCAGGTTCTATTATGGAAATGCAGAAAAAGATTGCAGACCTTAGAAAGAAGTATGAAAATGCTGCTGATGAAGGAACTAGAGTAGGGTTTATGAAAGCCATCAAAGAAGCAGAAACAGAACTTAAAATGATGCAATTAAGGGCTGCTGGAACTTCTTTACTACCAACTGGAGAAATTAATAAGCCTGTTGGAAGGAATATTGCAGATGATGTAAAATCTGGATATATAAATATAAAGCCTATATCTACAGACAGTATTCAGGCTAATTATGATTATGCGGATTCTTTAGGTGCTATAGCTTCTATTATGGGATCTGTTACCAATATGACAAATGAAGGTGCTGCTGGTTGGCTGGCTTATGGTGCTAATATCCTTAGTAGTATCAGTGCTGCTATACCAATGATAACCAGTTTAACTACTGCTTTAACGGCTAAGGCTGCTGCTGAAGCTGCTGGTAGTGCTGCTGCTGTGCCTGTAGTAGGTTGGATTAATGCCGTTGCTGCTATTACGGCTATAATGTCTGCTATGGCTGCTGTACCAAAATTTGCTGATGGCGGTATCATTGGCGGTAATTCCTTCATTGGCGATAATATGATAGCCAGAGTAAACAGCGGTGAAATGATTCTGAACAACAGACAGCAAAGGAATCTGTTTAACCTTTTAGATGGTAAAGGTGGAACTTCTGTTAATGCTGGAGGAGAGGTTAAACTAAGGATTGAGGGTAGAGATTTAGTAGGGGTTATTAATTCTCAAACAAGTAAGACAAGTAAATACAAGTAATATGTACAACCTTATATATACAATGCCATTTACTAATGTAGATGGTGAAGCCTTAACTGTACAAATACTAGAAGATGGTGGAACTGGTTCACCTGTAGAACTTACAGGTGGCACACCACCATTTATAGTAGATGTGAATGATGAAGATTTTTTATATACTCCAACCAGATTCAGCGGAGCTACATTAAAGTTAGTTGGAAGTGACTACTTACAGAAATTGTTTAGTACCCAATACCAGAAGTTCAAAGTTAATTTGGTAAAGGCTGGTTCTGTTATCTGGACTGGCTTTATAACTCCAGAATTATATTCACAGGATTATGATAACAGCTTGTTTGAATTGGAAATAGAATGTATATCAGCCCTATCTACTTTAGAGTACATAGACTTTAAGCAAGAAGGAGCTACTGTTTCCTTACTAGGTATTATTAAAAAGTGCATTACAGAAAGTAAAGGGGATTTTAGGGCAGTCTACATACCAAACGTCTATACTTCTTCTTTAGATGGTATAACTGTCAGTACTGCCAATTTCATAGATGAAGATGGCAAGGCTATGACTTTGAAAGAATGCTTGGAAGAAGTTTGCAAGTTCCTCAACTGGACTGTAACGGAATATGATGGTTGTATTTATTTTATTGATATGGACTATATAAAGGCTGGTAAAACCAGTTATACCAATATACTTACCAGTACTACTACTACCCTATCTTCTACTATAAATCTAAGGGATATACCATCTAAAGGAAACAGTAACCTATTATCCATATTAGGAGGATACAATAAGGCTATAGTAATTGATAGTGACTATGAAGTAGATTCTGACATATTATATCCAGAACTGGAATTGAATCTGTCAGGTGGAGAGTTGTTTAAATTTGAAAAGACAAAAGATGATACCATATATAAGAAGGAGTATTATAATTCCAATTTGGAATTATTCAATTATGTACTGTCCAATAATTCTTATACAACGTATGATAAGCCGTTTAATACGGACAAACAATCTGCTGGAGCAGTAGCAATGCGAAAAACAAGTTATGGTAAAACAGAAGCTTTATCAAAATATAGCTGGCAGGAAATGATTGAGATAAAACAGAAATCTGCTATTATACTGGACAATAGTGCTCCCTATTATTTGTATAAAGACATATACTACAACGGGGAAGAGATCAAAAACGATCCTTTCATTCTTAATTATCCTGCAATCAAATGCAAGGGTAATGAATTGTCTTATCTGGTATTTGATCCAGATATAAAACTGTGTATCAACTTTGACATCTATCTGACTACCGATAAGGATGGATTTGAAGGGGACTTTAAGCCAACAGGACTTACTTCTGTTCCAAAATTGTTTATTCCAATGCAATTAAGGATAGGTGATCATTACTATAATGGCAGCAGTTGGGTAACGGATAGCAATACCATCTTCAAAGTATCAACAACTGCAACTCCAAACAATTATGTAAATACTTGGTTACAGGTTTATAATTACAATGATCCAGAACTGAATGTCCCAGATTTAAATGGCTATATTGTTTCATTTAAGAGCATTACAACTGGTGATATTGAATTGACAATATACAATCCTGCTATAAATCCTTATAGTACTCCAGTATTTGAAAATCCAATCGAATCCTTTTTTATACGGAATATTGAAATATCAACTCAAAGGGTAAATGCAAGTAAATCCGATTCAACTAAACAAGATACAAAATATGAGAATGTTGTAAATGAAGGATTCATTAATGCTTTGGATGATATTGAATTTAAGATAACATCAAAGAATGAAAGCGAATTATCCTATAGTAAGGCTATGGATGGTAACAGTATATTGGACGTACTCACAAATAATATTGACAATAACAGCGAGAAGCCAGAAAAGCTACTGATCCAAAGGATCATTAACCAATACAAGCAGCCTAAAATAAAGCTGGTACAAGTTATAAAACCTGACATTCTGCCTTATTCCAAAGTAACAGACAGTTATTTGTCTGGCAAACAGTTTGTATTTACTGGTGGAAGAATCAATTATGAAGATAATAGTATAGAATGTAACCTTATAGAACTAAACTAATATGGATATAACAAGTAACAGGATACCTGCCACACCTAGAAGCAAATATGCCAGATACGGTAACAATAATGTATCTATAAGTGGCAGCAGTGGAGGTGCTAATATAGATACTTCCAACTTTGTCAGGTTAAGAGGGCAAACCAGCCAATCTATAGAAGGTGCAGTAGCAGCTACTGGAGAGATTATAGCTTACCAGACGAATCCAGAAGCAGGAGACTTTCAATTCCCTATTGCTTCCACTGATGCTTTAGGTACAATCAAAGTAGGTAACGGACTTAAAATAAATGAAGATGGTACTTTGTCTGTAGATGGTGAAATTGGGGGTGGAGGTGTAAGCAGTTGGGACGATCTTACAGATAAGCCAACTACATTTCCTTCTACTTGGGAACAGGTAACAGGAAAGCCAACTGAATTTATACCGTCTGCACATACACACGTAATGAATGACATTACGGATTTTAATGGAGTTACAACAGATACAGACCAAACAATTACAGGACAAAAGACTTTCAGTAAGGCAATATTAGGACAGGCAGATGTAGTGGCTTATGCTACAGGAAAACACGATATAACATTTCCTATTGCCAGTAAAACGGCTTTAGGTTGTATTAAAGTTGGAGAGAACTTAACCATTACAGAGGATGGTACACTGAATGCACAGGCTGGAGGCGGTATTACTTCTGTTACTTGGAGTGATGTGCAGGATAAGCCTATATTTTCCACAGTAGCCACTTCTGGAAGTTATACTGACTTATTGAATAAACCTACTATACCTACCAATAATAACCAACTTGCTAATGGAGCCGGTTATATTACAGGAGTTAATTTAGATATGTGGAATGCTGCTGCATCTTCTGTGGGCAATAAGACTATAGGTAATTCCAATAATGGAAATTATATAGATATTATAGAAGATTTAAGGGTAAAGCAAAACTGTACATTCAGCAAAACACCTAAAGTAGGTAATACTAATATTGCTTTAACAAGCGACTTGCATTCACATAGCAATAAAAACTATCTAGATGCAATTAACCAAAATTTATCTACAAGTTCAACACCATTATTTACAGGGGGAATAATTACAGGTGATAAGACTGATATTCATATTGAACATTCCAGAGGAAATAGCATAAATGGGAAAGACCAAAATAATAATGTGGCTAATCTTTATCTAAATTACAATAGTGCTTCTAATAATACTAAAATAGATAAAGATAATAATATTAGTACTTCTGGAGATATTGTTGCATATTCTACTGGAACAGGAACACAATCTCCATTTAAGTACTGGAAACCTTCCGTTTCTTCTTCTGGTGTACTAAGCTGGACTAATTCAACAAGTGAGGTTGTTCCTTCTTCTGTCAATATAAAAGGTACAAAAGGGGATAAGGGAGATAAAGGGGATACTGGTGCACAAGGTCCAAAGGGGGACAGAGGCGCAACAGGTCCACAAGGTCCAGCTGGACCTTCTTGGGGAGGCGGAACAATTATGAATGGTATTAAAATTAAATCAGATCCACCAGTATTATTTTGGGGTGATAATTGGAGAATACAATCAGGAACAGACTTAAATTTTTATCATTCAAAGTGGGCAGGAGCTTGTATGTACATATCTGGTTCAAATTATGGTAATGTAGAAATAAGAGGAACGTTAACCCAAAAGTCTGATATAAGATTAAAAACAATTCATTCTAAGTTATTTAATTGTTTGGATAAAATTAGTGTTTTAGATGTATTCCAATATAAATATAATGATTCTGATATAAATAGATGGAGAATTGGAATGTCAGCGCAACAAGTAATTAATGTTTTTCCTGAACTTATTTACACAGAATCAGACGGATTTTATTCAATGGACTATATTAGTTTATCCTCTATTGCCATACAATGTAATAAAGAACTACACCAACTAATTAAGGAGCAACAAGTAAAGATAAATGAATTGGAATCCAGATTAGTAAATTTAGAAACTAAAAACCATTTAAAGGATGAAGAAGCTAATTAGATGGTTAGCCAAAGTATTTAAGGCTGATATTACAGTAGAAAGGATTATTTATAAAGAAGTCTATAAGCCATTGGAAGATAAATTATCTGGCAGTATCTCTTTAGATGGTGATTTGTCTGTAGATGGAAGTATAGAAGCGACAAAAGATATAGTATGTTATAAGAGTAAAACCAATTAATTATGGCAAAGCTAGGAGCTACAAATATATCAATAATGGATGTCCGTAATATATTGGGCTATCCATCAACAGACTTAGGTACATTATGCACTTGCAATAATATAAACCCGTGGTCAAAATGGAAACCTATTCATTGTGCCAATACGCTTACACTCAATAATGAATTATTAAAAAGGAATAAGTATGGTATTGAAATCTTAGAGGCAAATAACCCTGGGGCACTTGTAAATTTGATTAAGCAAAATAATAATTCAGGGTATAAGTATGATAAGCCTAGAGGCGGCTCTTTCAGTCCTTATAGATTGGGAGACTTCCGTAATTATTACCATAACGCATTATTACCTGTATCAGCCTTTTATAAAGATGGAGACGAAATACATATTGGAGGTATAACATCATCTAATCACGGCAGTTATGAGGCAATTATAGAAGGAATGAAATTACCCGATTTAGAACCAGAAGAAAGTGATTACATATCACAAGGAATGCTATACGATTATCTCGATTATTCAGGAAATAAAATACCATTAAAGAAAGGAGTGTATTTTACAGATGGGACAAATGATTGTTGGTATAGTGGAAAAGCATACTACTGGACAACGGAATTTCAAAGATTTAGTGGTAAACAAGTTGAAGCCTATGAATTTTATACCAACGCGACAAGAACACCTAATGATTTGTGGGTAGCAGATGCAAAAGACAGGTTTTATGCACTTCCAGAACCTTATCATACAATTTCTGTTGACAAGAAAGTACCAGCAGGAAGTAGAAAGGTTTTAGTAATATGCCACCCTGAATTATCAACTGATCGCAGATCTGTTTCTTATACATTACAATTTAGTGCCGTTGGAGAAGTCTATAGAGGTGGTACAATATCAAATATCCATATTCGTATAGCGAAAGACTTAAAGGGTATAAATATGATAGACACTAAGAAAATTGCGGATAGCCTGACTATACAAGATGAAACAGAGTCATTAACTTATACAGGTACTCTTAGGAATCTTAATGGAGAAACAAGTATGTATGTACTTGTATATTATGATAACGCGATACAATGGACAGGAGTACCGTTTATGGAAGTTGACCCACAAGCATAATATGACTAAGACAAGAATTAAAACAGAACTGGCTGCTGCTATAATATTGGTAATAGTTGGATGCTTTCTACTGATAGCAGCAATATATATTCCGCCTATAGGCATAATTCACCCGTCTGTACTGGTTGCATTTGGTGAGATAGCAGTATTTGCTGGTAGCCTATTTGGAATAGATTTACATTATAGACTGGAATTTAATAAGATAAAGGCAGAAGTTGGAGCAGATAAAATAGAAGATAAATAATTAGAGCCTGTTTACCTTTATATGGTGGACAGGCTTTTTTGTATGTATTGGGGACTAGACCATTTAAAGAAAGAATATCCAATTATAAATAATTAAAACATCATTAGTTAATTAATATTCAGATATTTAATCTGGTTTTTTATATTGTTTTATGTATCAAAATGCAATATGGTTAATAAAATATAATAATATTAATAATACAATTTATTAAATATTGATAATCAGTAATTTAAAATCGCGCATTATCACTATATTGCGATCAATTAATCACAAAAATTAATACATTATGGCAGATAAGAAATTAGAAAAGAAAGAAGAAAAGATCTTCACATTGGAAGGCAGTGAAAAAATGTTGGCATTTACGAATGTAAATAGGGAAATCAATAAAAGTATAGTCAATTCCAAAAAGAAATCTATTGAAGAATTTGGCTTACTAACTCCAATTACAGTAGTAGATGCAAAAGACGTGATAGATAAAGGAATTACTGTTTATGATGCCAGTAACCCTAAAGATATAGTAGATTCTGATAATGCAGATAATTATCTGGTAATACTGGATGGACAGCATAGATATGCAGCTATCAGAGAGTTAAACAAGAAAGACAAGTATTTTGATATTTGGTTAATGTACCCACTTAATAAAGATGTGGCTATTACTACTATGCTGATGGAGATTAACACTACGGCTGTTAATTGGGAGAATGATAATTATATTGATGTATTAGCCAAACTAAGACCAGAAGATAAGGGACTGGCTTTTATTGATAAGTATATGAAGTTAAGACATAAGAGGGCTAAGAAAGGTGAACCATCTGATAACCTGCCTAATAACGGTTATGGTTTGTCTGTATTATCTAAGTATCTTACATTAAAGACAGATATAAACAAACAATATCTTTATAAGATGGCTAATAACCCTAATAGACAACTGCCTGATTCTATAAAAATAAATAGAGCAGAGAAGATAATACAGACTGGAATAGAAGTAGGTTTTACACATATATTCTTATCTAGCAGATTCTTTATTGATTGGATCATTAACTGGGTTCTACAGGAATATTCAGTAGAGAAGATACTAGAATGTACAAAGGAGTCAATAACACCAGATAAAGCAAAGAAATTGATGGAAGAATGTAATGCAGATAATTACATAAAACAATTTGATGAAGCAATAGAACTTCATTGATACATTAAGTCCAGTTATCCTAGTGGTAGCTGGACTAATTTATATTAAAGGGGTATGGGGTTGAATTTTAAGAGAAAGTAGAAAGTAACCACGCTCCCCCCAACTTTTCACGGCTGGTAAGTTCCTAAAGTCCAAAACTCCATCAATAAAGATAAATGTATAACTCCTTTATAATCAGTATTATTACATACTATATATAATTGTAAATGTTAAATCTACTACCAATAGACGATACGTAGTACCACATATCGTCTATTGGTAGTACTACGTATCGTCTATAAATAGTAACTACCAACAGATACTTTACGATATGTTATCATTTAGTTTCTGGGGTGTTTTGACTTAGTTGATGGCATGAAACGGCTTAGTCTACCGGTTACCTGAGGATTGGTTTTAGGCGGTGTCGGTAAGATATCGTAACCAGTTCTTCTGCTTGAAAATCCTGATTAAGGCTTTTGCTCCGGATAAGTACGTTTGGGATTCTTTGGAAACCAGCCTTTCAAGACGCGCTCTTCCTGCTCGAAAACTTCCTTTATCGTCCAGAAAGAGGAAAAGGCAAAGACGCCGCAGATAGCCGAGACGAAAACGCTTTCAACCAGCAGGGAAGCGACAGTTCCCGCTATTCCCAAAACAAGAAAGATCCACCAGCATTTCGTGCCCCAATAATATTCCGCTTTCACCACAACCGGATGAAAAAGCCCGATAATCAAAAAGGTAGCAATACCTATCAACAATCCATCAAAGTTAATCATGTCCATATTTGTTTACGATTTAAGACAGGCCTATCCGCCTGTAACGACAAAGATACGAAGAAATATGTATCGTCCATGATAAATTAATTCTATCCACTTATCGATAATTCTATCAAACAAAACAAAAAAAGAGGCATCCTTGTTGCAGGAAACCTCTTCATTATATCGAAAATCCGTTTTCTATTAGTTAGCTGGAGCTTCTTCTTCAGAAGAAGAAACGGGAGCTGTCGCAGGTTGCTGGGCAGTCCCAAAGTCAGGAGCAACCGTATTCGGATCGATTGTTACGGCATTATTTATCTGTTCTTTGATTTCAGACTGATTCGTGTGCTGAGCTCTCGGAATAAAAGCAGTAATCACAATACTTAAAACAACAACAGTGCCGGCAAGAGTCCAGGTTGCTTTTTCAAGAAAGTCTGTGGTTTTGCGTACCCCCATAATTTGGTTGGAAGAAGAGAATCCTGAAGCCAGACCTCCACCTTTCGAGTTCTGAATCAATACAATCAAGATCAATAGTATAGATGCGATCAGGATTAAGATAGAAATAAATACGTACATCTTTGTTTTATTTTTTAGTGTTAATAATCAACTTTTCCAGAAATCTGATTTGGTCTGCAAAGTAAACATTTTTTTCTGGATATTTCAAGCTTAAGTTTTTAATTATTTGCAATGCCTTCTCATATCGCGTCTGTTTTACATAAATATGAGCTAATGTTTCCGTAAAATAGGAGTCATCCAACGGTTTATGCTGGTTCTCCTCCAACTCCGCCAGATTTCCGGGAACAGGTGCTCCGGTTGTCTCCATATCCAGGTTCAGACCACTGCCGGGAGTCCGCTGTTCTTCATTTTTTATAAAAGAATCGATCAGATCGTGATGCTGCAAACGGACTTCTTCTTCCTCTTCTTTTTCCTCCACCTGCCCGTTTTCCTTCGTCAATGACCAATAGATGTAATCCGACGAAACGGACGGCAGGAACAGAAGAGACGCATCCGTCTTCGGTTCTTCCTCCTCACGATTGGACAGGAAAGCATCGATCAGTGAAAAAGCATCTTCACGGGTTGGATTTTCCTCTTTCGCTGACTGGAGCTGCAAACCGAACCGTTCACCTTCTATCAGGGTGAACAACTTCCTACGGTCAGGGACATAGATTGCCATCTTCTTCAATTCTGCGCCAAAACGTATATCGTTCAAGACCGCCAGGTTCTTCAGGTAAAGCATCCGGGCAATCTGGAAATATGGGAATTCATCGACGATCTGCTTTAACTGCTGAAGTGTATCCTCAGTCAGCAGGGCCGGGCTCTCCATTAGTCGATATAGATCAGCAGCTTTCATTTTTACCAGTTGGCAACCGTTGCATTATAAATTTGATCGACAAGCTCGTCAATAATCTCTTCCGATAACTGGTCCTGTACCTGTTGCAACATCTGAGTCGCATCGAATTCACGGTATGCCGAAAAGCTCTGCTCAAAATCCTCATCCGGATTCACCCGGTTGGCATAACGAACCCGAACCGTAATCGTCAACTTGGTCTGCGAGGCATAAGCATCTTCTTTTACAGCCATAGGAGTCAGGTCATAGCCCGTAATTTCACCCTCCAGGTCCAAGTCGCCGTTGCTCCCCACCAACTGCAAACGGGTCTGACGGATATAAATATCCTTCAATGCTTCCGTAAACTTTTGCGAAAGGGGCGGATAGACTAACGGAGCCTGGTTCGGGAAATCCTTGATCGTGATCGTCTTGACCTTCGTATAATCAATAGAAGCTCCATTAAACTTATAGGAGATCGAACAAGCCGTCACAATCAGCCCGATCAGGCAGAAAAGCCATATCTTATTAATCTTCAACATCTTTTATTCCAGATTATATTCTTTTATTTTCCTGTAAAGTGTCCGTTCCGATATCTTCAGGTCGGCAGCGGCATTCTTACGGCGACCGTTATGTTTCTCCAAGGCCTTTCGGATCATCTCTTTCTCGACTTCTTCCAGCGACATGCTCTCCTCCTCTTCCACTGCTTCGGCTTCCTGAATAGAAGGAACCGGATGAACAGTATGGATCGGATGGGGATAAGCCGCCGGCTCTTCCGGCATCTCGATTGGCATCTTGCCTCCCATGATGTCGTGTACCAGCTTCTTAAGTTCGTTGACATCTTTCTTCATGTCAAACAGCACTTGATATAGAATCTCCCGTTCGCTGTTGAATATCTTCTGATCGGAATCCTGTTTGACTAGGACCGGATATTTCTCGATATTCAGATCGGGTAGATACAAGCGAAGCACTGAAGCGGTGATATCCCGGTTTTCCTCGATAACAGAAATACGCTCCGTTATGTTTTTCAGTTCTCTGACATTCCCCGGCCAACGATAGGAAAGCATCAACTGGCGGGCTTCCTCATCCAAACGGATCGGCGGCATCCGGTACTTCTCCGCGCAATCGCTGGCAAATTTCCGGAAAAGCAAGATGATGTCCTCACCACGCTCGCGCAGGGGAGGGACCTGAATAGGCACCGTACTCAGACGGTAAAACAAATCTTCACGAAATTTTCCTTCTGCTACGGCCTGCGTCAGATTGACATTCGTCGCCGCGACAATACGGACATTTGTCTTTTGGACTTTGGATGAACCGACACGGATAAACTCTCCCGTCTCCAAGACACGCAACAAACGTGCCTGTGTAGGAGTGGGTAACTCTCCCACCTCATCCAGGAAGATCGTCCCGCCATCCGCCACCTCGAAATAACCTTTACGGTCAGACAACGCTCCCGTAAAAGAGCCTTTTTCATGTCCAAACAATTCCGAGTCGATCGTGCCTTCGGGAATGGCACCACAGTTCACTGCTATATATTGTCCATGTTTACGCGGGCTGTTCTGATGTATAATCTGAGGAAAAGTTTCTTTACCGACACCACTTTCACCGGTAATCAGCACAGACAAATCTGTCGGAGCGACCTGTAGGGCAACATCGATAGCCCGGTTCAGCCCGGCATTATTACCGATAATTCCAAAACGCTGTTTTATCTGCTGCACGTCAACCTTTATCATATTTCTTCTACTATCTGTAATTATTTCAGTTTTATCTGCCAAAATTACAAATCTTAATCCAATTAACCGAAATCCGAAGGCGGTTTCTATACAGGTTTGTTATTTTTTAGCAGCGTACGTACGTTGATATAAAAACTCGGCCAGATCTTTGTCGTTGGCAATATTTTGGATTTCTTCTGGAGAAACAGGCTCGCCGATATAAACATCGACCGTACGCCCGCGCTTGTTAAAGGCCTCGGCTGGTATGCGCAACGTACGGATACGCCAGTCAATCCGACCCAGCCAATAGAAAAAGCGTGAATTCAGGAAATCGAAATAAACAGGATATACAGGCACTTTCGCTTTCCGGATCAGACGAATCACGCTGTGCGTCCAGGGCAAATCCTGTATCTTCTTCGTCTTCTTATTATACATCGAGATCCCCCCGGCAGGGAAAAAGCCCATCGGATGCCCCTCTTTCAGTTGTTGCAGGGATATACGGACCCCGTTTATATTCTTCAGATTAGCCCCCTGGTTATTGGAGTCTGGCTTAACGGACACGAAATTATCTCCCATGGCCCCGATTTTGGTCAATACACCGTTTACCATTACTTTGAAATCCGGACGGCGTGAAGCGAATATATCGATCAACATAATCCCGTCTATCGATCCGATAGGATGGTTCGAAACAGTAGCGAAAGCGCCTTCGGGCAGATGATCCAGCACCTCAGCGTTATGCAGATCATATTTAATATCGATCAACGGGTCGTTCAGCAAGGCCGTTGTGAACTTCGCTCCCCGCAAATGGCAGTTATGGGCATGAGCCTTATTTACCTTATCGATACTCAACCATTTGATCAGCACTTTCCCCAGAAAAGAGCCGAAACGACTTTTAAAGAACGGGGCAGCTTCCTGTAAATCATGTATGTCTACTACGCTCTCTTTCATAAATTCTTATTTATAGAATGTTGCACACATCTGTTCGTGCTTTCTCATGGCAAGCAGCAAAACGATGTTCAACACAATTATCTCATACAAGAAATAAACCCAGACCTCACCGACCAGAACCACGACGAACATCACGATTGTACGTCCGTTAAAAGTCAAAAGGTCTACCATGTGCATCAGCTCCTTGCTCTGCTTGCGGAAACGGATACGGATATCTTCCGGAATATCATCTCCATACCGCTCATGCAAACTGCGAAGCATCCCCTGTAAGGACGGAGTGGCCTTCACTTGCAAAAGCGTATAGCCACGATAGAGGAAATAGAAGAATTTATTGATACCGTACTTCATTTCCTTATGGCGGGCACGTACCTGTTCCAACGACTGGAACTCCGCACCTTTATCCTTGCTGATAAAATATAAATGAAGTGTCTTGTAGTAGTCTGTAATATTCGCCTGTACCAAATGTGACAAACCGGAAAGAACCGCCAATGCGAAGAACCAGTCCGTTCCATAGTCATGAGACAGACGAAGGGCGAAAGCGACATAAATACACGTAAACCAGATATCTCCGGCAAAACCATCCAAAATACGGCCGATCGCCGATTTGATCCCCGTCAGGCGGGCCAACTGCCCGTCCACACAGTCCAGAATATTTGCAAACACCAGCAACAGGATACCGCAAACATTATAAATCAGATCATCATGATAAAAAAAGAAACCGACTGCCGCCCCTACAAAAATAGACACAACAGTCACCATATTAGGCGTAATACCTGTACCCTTTAACATACGGGCGATACGAAAGCCGATAGGACGATAAAAAATCCGGTCAATCTTGTTTTCTGTTTCTATCGACTTCAACGAAGCCTCGTACTCTTTATCCAAGTCGCTCATTTATCTTCTATTTATACGAATAACCGCCATCGACAACGATCACTTCGCCATTTAAATAACTATTTTCTACTAACATTCTATAAACTTCCGCCAGTTCCTCCGGATCACAGAAACGTCCTAAAGAAACCTTGTTCTCTATATTACGACGTATTTCAGCAGGTTTCGTTTTCTGCCATTCGGTATCCACAAAACCGGGAGCCACAGCATTCACACGCAACTCATACGGAACCAGGAACTTCACCATATTCTTCACCAACGCATGCACGGCACTCTTCGTCACGCCATACACCAGTGAAACCGAATGGGGCTGTATCCCCATCAGAGAACCGGTAAAGACAATGCTTCCTCCCTTATTAATCAAACCAACAATGCGTTGCAACAGGAAGACAGGGAAATGCACATTGGCAAAAAACACCCGTTCCCATTCTACTATATCCAATTCCTCAAACGAGTCACGACAGGTCAGGCCGGCATTAAAGATCACCGCATCCAAGCGCATAGAGCACCCGGTTAGAAATGATTCTATCTTTTCGATTGATTTCCGATCGGAAATATCGGCCTGAAGCGTAAGAACCTCCACTTTGTATTGCTGCAGCAAACCGTCTGCCACCCGAAGAGCCTCATCTTTATCCGAAGCATAAGTCAAAATCAGGCTGTAGCCAGCTTTTGCCAAACATTCGGCAACCGCTCTGCCTATCCCCTTCGTCCCTCCGGTAATCAATACCCTTTTTTCCATCACCCTTATTCTTTTTCACCGAAGCCTTTAACAGATTCAGGTTTGGACTGCCGCTGAGACTTCAAATTCGCTTCGTATGAATCATGGATCGTTTTCTTCAAGTTGGAAGAGGACACTCCTGTCCCGTAAGGGAAATAGAATACCTGAACACCCAAGTCTTTCAAATAATCATACTTGCCATACCAATCGTCTCCCACGACAAAAGCGTCGATATTCAGCTTTTTGACTATTTCGGAATGATCCAACGTATGTTGTGGAATGACAATATCGGGAGTTTTCAATGCTTCGATGATTTGCAGACGTTCCGTAAAAGGAATGATCGGCTTCGCCTTATAAGAAGACACCAATTCATCCGTACTCACCCCCACAATCAAAATATCCGCAAGGCTGCGGGCATAATTTATCATCCGAAGATGGTTGTAATGGAACATATCGAATGTCCCTGATGTATACACAATCGTTTTATCCTTAAACATAATACTTAATATCCTTTTGAAACCGCAAACTTACACAAACTTTTCCTATCAAAAAAAAAATGGCGGTAAAAAGGACTCTCGTCCTGATTCAGTTTGGGCATTCTCTCTCTCCGCCTCATATCCACAACTATATACTTAAGTAAAATACAAGAATGACACAACTTCAACTAACGAACGACTAAACAGGCTCTTACAACAAAAAAACACCTCTCTTTTACTTTTCGACTACGAACAAAAAAAGCCATTTCCTGCTTTATGGATAAAGCAGGAAATGGCTTTTTAGTATTCAAATGATTTCCGGGCTTCCGGTTATTCGTCTTCCTCTTTTGTCAGGTCGAGCTTTTCATTGTCACCTCCTTTATCGAAATACTGTTTGCGCAGGGGGTTGGCTGTTGCCTCACGATAACGGATACGATTCCGGTAAATATCCAATGCAGCATATAGGGCCTGACGGAAAGATTCTTCAGAGGCCACATTCTGACCGGCAATATCATAAGCCGTACCATGAGCCGGTGAAGTCCGTACGATTGATAGACCTGCCGTATAATTAACACCGTCATCCATCGCCAGCGTTTTAAACGGAGCCAAGCCCTGATCATGATACATAGCCAGTACACCATCGAATTTATCGTACACTTGCGAACCAAAGAAACCGTCAGCAGCATACGGTCCGAAAGACATTACTCCCTTCTTCTCTGCTTCCTGGATAGCCGGAATAATGATTTCTTCCTCCTCCTTACCTAACAATCCGGCATCTCCAGCGTGCGGATTCAAAGAAAGGACAGCTATACGGGGACGCATGATTCCGAAATCTTGCCTAAGTGACTGATTAAAAATACGCAATTTGGACACAATATCTTCAACGGTAATCTTTGATGCGACCTGTGCTAATGGGATATGTCCCGTTACCAAGGCAACGCGAAGATTATCTTTCATCAGAATCATCAATGCCTTTTTTCCCAAACCACCGAAACATTGTTCCAGATATTCTGTGTGACCGGGAAAATGAAATTGTTCATTCTGTATGTTGTGCTTATTGATCGGAGCCGTTACCAATACATCCACCGCACCGCGTTTCAAGTCGGTAACGGCAGCCTCCAAAGCCAGATAAGCGGCTTCACCGGCAGCAGTTGTAGATTGACACAACTCTACTTTAGTCTCGTCATCCACACAGTTGATAATATTCACCCGGTTTACCCCAGCATCTTCAGCCTGTGCAATGATGCTTAAATTCACAGCAGGCAATTCCAAGACCTTCCGGTGATAAGCGGCAATCTTTGACGAGCCGTAAATGACCGGCGTGCAAAGTTCGGCTATACGAGTATCCGACAATGTTTTCAGTATCACCTCGTAACCGATACCATTTATATCTCCGTGGGTTATGCCCACCTTAACCAATCGTTCTTCCATATATTTTGATTTATGATTTATGATTTATGATTTATGATTTATTCCATCGCTGCTCTAAATCATAAATCACAAACCACAAATCTTTTGTTACTTTTCTTCGGGAACATCCAGTTTCTCTACCTGTGTTTCTTCAAATTCACCAGGCAGACGCAAGGTATACAATGCTGATTCGACACGGCGGATAAAATTGCGCTTATCCGTCTCCGGGGCGAATACAAAGCCTTCAACGACTACAACCCGGTTGTTCTTTTCGTCCAAACGTGCATGACTGACAAATGGTCCTCCCATCATATCGCCTTTCATATGCCATAAACCGCGCAACACACCACAATATTTACCATTTACCGTTGTCGGATGATAAGTTACCCAAGCTGTATCCGTAGCCATATAAGATCCGGGAAACGTCCCCGGCATATTCAGCCTCATGACAGAGTCACGTTTTGCAATCAGATAGTCAGCTGTGAAAGTATCAGCATCCTTATATGGGAAATCATAGACAACAATATCCGTACGCCCAGTATTGGCATTATTGGAAGCCCAGAAAAAGCCTGTCGTGTCACGGAAATAGGTCATATTCGCCGGAGCACTCAACATGACGTTAAAACGGTCCTTCACGTGATCCATAACCACTGGACTATGCTCTTTCTCCAATTGTCCGATCGTACGGTTTCTTTCGCACTTGGTAAAAAATTCCACTATGTTCCGCGGATGAGCCTTTACGTATTCAAGAATGGCTGCATCGTCAGGAGCTGTCAATGTCATCACTACCTGACCTTTTGCCCAGCGATTATTCTCATAGTTCAGTGAAACTTTCGTATACTGAGACTTATCTATCCTAACAATCAAAACATTGCGCACATATGTTAACAAACCGTTAAACTGGTCAGGAGTCGCATAGGTGATCTTAAAGGCAGGTTCAGCCTGTGGCAATCCTGGAATATCGGAAGTCAATTCGGCTTTGATAGCCTTCCCGGCAGGAGCATCCCAGTCAGCTTTATCCATCGTCACAACAATTTCATAGGCGAAACCGGTAGCATTTCTCATCACCGGGCCCGAACTACATGCTCCCATAATGACAAGAAGCATTAAAAAGCTGATCAATAAAGAATGTGTTTTCATACCCGTTTAATTTTTTTGTTATACAAATATAGCTTCTTTTCCCTCAAAAGAAACCATTTCTATTCTTTTTGTTGTTTCTTCGCCGTAGAAAGCATCCCGCATGCGGCAAATATATCTTCTCCTCGTGATGCTCGGATCGTACAAACGATACCAGCTGCATTCAACGTGTCCCGGAACGCCTCCATTCTTGCCAAGTCCGAACTTTCCAACGACACATTAGGGATTGCATGAAAACGGATCAGATTGACTCTGCAGGGAACTTTATCTAATAAACAAACCAAAGCCTTCGCATGTTGAAGATCATCATTCAAATTTTTAAAAACAATGTATTCGAATGAAACACGACGTTGATGCGTAAAATCATATTGCTTGATCGTCTCGATAATATCACACGCAGGAAAAGCCTTTTCAACCGGCATCAAAGATCGCCGTTCGTCCGGATAAGGCGAATGCAAGCTGACAGCCAAATGGCAGTCACTCTCTTCAAGAAACCGTTTTAACCCTTTAGCTACCCCTATAGTCGAAACCGTGATTCGCTTCGGACTCCAGGCGTATCCATAAGAGGCGGTCAAGATTTCCAATACTTTGAACAGTTCATCCACATTGTCCAGAGGTTCGCCCATTCCCATAAAAACGATATTAGTCAATTCTTCCGTTTCCGGCAAAGATTGTATCTGGTTCAGAATCTCATTAGCTGACAAATTCTTGGTAAACCCCTGTTTACCGGTCATACAGAAAAGGCAATTCATTTTACATCCGACCTGGGAGGAAACACACAATGTCGCCCTGTCTTCCGTCGGGATGTACACGGATTCAACAAAATTACCAGGACCGGCAGGATACAAATACTTGATCGTCCCGTCCACCGACTTCATCAAGTCGGAAGGAGGCACGGCACCCACCTCAAAGTTTTTCTCCAACAAGGCACGTTTCGCCGAGGCTATATTCGTCATCGCTGCAATAGAAGTCACTTTTTTTTTATACAGCCAGTCAGCCATCTGCTTAGCTGCATAGCCTGGAAGTCCGGCTTCAAAAGCCACTCCTTTCAGTTCATCCAAAGTCATTCCCAATAAACGTCTTTTCTCATTCATGATCCTTCCTGTGTTTCTTTCATGCAAAGATATAAAAAAACCGCCAATCGGTTGCGATTGGCGGTTCCCTATAATGGACGGCAGTCTCTCCTGCCGCAAACAGTTCAACGATCAATAAAAACGGATACGGTTATCTTCCACATCAGCTTTGTTAACCAATGACTGAATAGCCTGGAAACCAAAACGGTAAGCGTTAGAAGCATCCAATGCTTTGATTTCAGCAGCTTCGTCATAATTCTTGGCGTCCTTGTTCTGTTCGTATACCTTGAATACATATACACCGTTGTTGCCGACAACCGGAGCGCTCAACTGATCTTTCTGAGCCAAGGAAACCATTGCATTCAACTTCGGCTCAACCCCGATACCTGCGATACGGCGTGTTGCAAAGCTAACGAACTTAACAGAATCTGCAGAAGAATTCATAGCCTGAGCATAAGCATCGACAGAACTTAAATTCTTAGCAGACAGGTCTTGTGCGATCTTTTCACCCTTCTTCTGAGCGATCAACTCTGATTTCAACATCGGAGTAACAGATTCCAAAGAACGATAACCTTCCGGCAACGTACCCAGAATAGCTGCGATCACAAACTTATCGTCACATTCAAAAATTTCAGAAATATCGCCTTTGCTGTTCTGGAACGCCCAACGGATTACCGGACGGGAATTCTTGATAGAACCCAGCAACTGGTCGTTAGCTGTTACTGTTACATTTGACAACAAGTTATAACCGGCCTCTTTAGCAGCATCATCCAATTTATCTATATTCTGGTTCTTTGAAATGAACTGGTTCAATTCATTATAGATGTTACCATAAGTCTTTGTACTCGGAGATACGGTCATATCAATATCTGCTACTTTGTATTTGTCTACATTTGCAGTCTTATCGGTAACTTTGATGATATGTGTACCATACAAAGATTTTACAATTGAATAGTCATTGATCGGAGTCGAGAAAACAGCTTTTTTGAAATCATCATTTACACCTCTCAAAGCTGTCGCTTCAGTAAACCAGCCCAGTTCACCCCCTTTTTCAGCAGCCTGGTCAGCTGAATATTCCTTTGCCAAGGCAACAAAGTCACCACCTTTCTTCAGTACATTCAACAAACTATCGGCTTTTGCTTTGATAGCAGCTTCATCGCCTGTATTTGCCAACATAATATGACTGACCTTTACAGAGTCAGGAGCAACGGTTTTATCGACCAACTTAAACAATCTGTATTTATCGTTTTCAAAAACAGGACCGTATACGTCACCAACATTTGCAGTCTTTACAAATTGCTTCATTTCAGGATCTAATGCATTCTCTGTAAAGAAAGCATCCATATAAGGTATTTCAGAATTTTCCGTCACCAAATCAGCCACTTTTTCAGAAGTAGCCAACTCACTCTTCAATGCTTCGATCTCCGCACTTGCTTTGTCGTAATCTTCTTTGCTCGGACGGATGTCGACAGCAATATATTTGATTACTTTTCCTTCTTTCTGCTTGAACAACTCCTTACGCTGATTGTACAGCTTTTCGATATCACTCTTGCTTACCTGTATAGTTGAATCAGGAATAGAAGCATAAGATTGCATTGCATAAACGATATCAGAGCTTACAGCCGAGCCATCGAAAGCATCTTTTGCATCCAGTTTGTTGGCAGAAACAGCCTTACTCAACAGAGTTGTATACTTCTGTTCCAAACGCTGACGTTTGATATTCTTTTCCCAGAACATCCAGAACTGACGCCCCTGCAACAACTGTGCCTGCTGGTCAACGGGATAGTTGGCAATATTATCGTCGTCGATAGTCTTTAAGAAATTTAATAATGCAGTTTTGTCAAATGCACCTGTCTGCGGATTCACAAACATCTGCATCTGTTGGATCATCGGAGAAATGTTTTCACCCTGAACCATATCAAACAGTTCTTCCGGACCTACTCCCATTCCTAACTCGGAAGTTGCTTCATTCAAAACGATATCCTGTACCATACCATCGAATACAGACTGACGGATTTGAGTCTGGTATTCTTCGGGCAGACTGGTGGAACCTGTCTGCATTTTGTACATTTCAGTCATTTCGTCTACACGATCCTGAAATTCTTGAATTTTAATAACTTCTCCGTCTACCTCCGCAACCGTCTCCTGCGATTGTCTGAAATAAGTAGAACCGGAGTTTAAAAAGTCACCGATGATAAAAGCGAACAATGCCACCCCCACAACGAGTACCAGCAGTCCTGCTTTGCTTCTGATTTTTTCCAGCGTAGCCATTTATCTTTATCTATTTTAAAGTTTATTATTCCACATTTTAAGGGCACGAAGATACGAAAAAAAGAGATTGCCGCATCTTTTTATGCTTTTTTTTTAATTAACTCACTACTTTCATACGAACTAATTCGATTTTCGTAGCTGTCACTTTTATGATTTTAAAAGAATATTTATCAATTACAATCGTTTCATTCAACTTCGGAAATTTCTGATAAAAATGCAATATAAAACCGGCTATTGTCACATAATCGTCTGACTCCGGTAATTCCAAGTCAAACTTCTCATTCAGCGTATCGATCTCTATACGACCGGACAATAGATACTCGTCATCTCCCACCTTCTTGGCAACATACGACTTGATATCGTGCTCATCTTCTATCTCTCCGAATATTTCTTCCACCAAATCTTCCAAGGTTACGATTCCCGAAGTTCCACCAAACTCATCCACCACAACAGCCATACTTTTCTTGTCCTGCATCAAGACTTTCATCAATTTATTGGCAGCCATCGTTTCCGGAACAATCGAGACGCTTCGGATACTTTGTGTCCAGTCTTCCGGATTTTTAAACATTTCCGAAGAATGGATATATCCGACAATATCATCTATATTTTCATTATAAACAAGAATCTTAGAAAGTCCAGTCTCTACAAAACGGGAACGTAGTTCCTCAAGAGCAGCCGTCTTATCGCAAGCCACAATTTCCGTACGGGGAACGATGCAATCACGCAAACGCACATTCGAAAAATCAAGTGCATTCTGAAAAATCTTTACCTCCGTATCCATATCCGAATTTTGAGGCGCATCTTCAATGCTCTGCTGGATAAAATAATCAAGGTCGACTTTGCCCAGCGCCCGTTGCGTCGAACCGGTCACATTCTTTACACCAGCAATTTTCAAAATCAGGAAAGAAAGCAAAGAAGAAAATTTAGAAACCGGATACAAAACAACATATATGATTAACAATGGTACCGAAAACAACGTAAGCGAAAAGTTCGGATTCAATTTAAAAACAGTTTTTGGAATAAATTCTCCGGTAAACAATATCAGGATAGTCGAGATAATAGACTGAGTCAAAACAATCAGTGCCTCGTTATTTACCACACGAGCAATAAGAGGTTCCAGTATAATCGCCATCTGCAAACCGTAGACCACCAACGCTATATTGTTTCCGACCAGCATTGTAGATATAAACTGATGCGGGTTCCGGTAAAATATATCCAGAATCTTACTCGTCAAGCTTTTTTCCTTTTTATCAAGTTCGAAACGTAACTTATTGGAAGAGATAAAGGCAATCTCCATTCCTGAAAAGAATGCAGAAAAAGCCAATGATATTAATATGTATGTAAGTGCACCCATTACTTCGTTTTATCCATCTCGGCCGGCACCAATTTTCGTGGAACCACTTTTTCCTTCTGTACCGATTGCTTCTGCGGAACAGTCTCCATAGCAGGGTTGGCAGCTATGGACATAGAATCTACCGGAACAATATTTTGGGCTGAATCAGTCGTTACCGATTCACTGACAGGGAATACTCCTTGAGAATTAAATATTTTATATTGAGTCATATTCTGATTCGACTCGAATCCGATACCCGTTATGATTTTATCATCCTCTTGTATCCGAATGTATTTATCAGAATAGACCTTTTCCTCTTTCTGGTCCCAAAAAAGCAAGGAAGTTTCAAATTTTTTCCCTTCCAGATTCTCAACCCTCACATTGCCTATCAGCTTCCATAGTCCTTTCTTCTCATAATTATAAGCCGTATCCGCTTTAAGACTCGCTTCAATATTAAATAAAGTATCGAATTTTTCCACATAAATACCTTCAGGAAAATATGAGAACGGCTCTTTTGCCTTATCGAATTTCAAAAATTCTTTAGCGATAGCACGATAGCGTGTAATCCCCGAATCGGAGAACTGAGTTGTATAGTCAGTAGTCCTCAACGTATAAGTTGTTTCGGGATCGAAAGCAACCACAACAACCTCCTTGTTATCGCCATTACAAGAGGCAGTAAATAAAAGAAGCATAACAACTACCACAAAGATAGTTGTTATGCCTTGTTCGTTCGTTTTACAAAGAAAACGGTTCTTAATCATAATTATCTGATTGTGACAGTCTCACCAATCCAGCCCCCGATTTTGAAAGTTTTTCCTTTTTCCAGATCCGGATGCATGAAAACTTCTTCCGTGGAAGGAAGGTGAGCACGATAAGTATTAGCTAATTTACCAGCGTCTTCTGCCACATTCTGATCTACTTGTCTTGCCTTTTCAAATTTATCGATAGCTGCATAGTAAACAGCTTTAGCCAAAACGGCATCATTCGGATAGATAGATTTTGCAGATTTAGCATACATATTGCCAATCAATATGTACGGCGCACCGTAATCAGGATTGGTTTCGATTGCTTTCTGGCAATATTGTCTTGCTTTTGACATATTGTTCTGTTCGAACAACAGTACACCGATCAGATAATAGTCTTCAGCCTTTGATACAGCATCCGTTTCCATATTGGCTGCTTCTTCAAAATACTGGATAGCCTTATCATAATCTTTAGCTTTTACAGCCTGTTTCGCAATACCCAGAGCGGCATCTGCACTCGGTTCCAGTTTATAGGCATAACCTGCAGCTGTATAAAAAGCATCGATTTCCTGACAACGGACACGTCTCAGCAGAGATACAATTTCTTTCAAAGCTGGCAAATCATCCTTTGCAGCTTCGACTTTGGAAGCGTACATATTCTGCAATGTTTCGCAATCAGCAGCACCACTTCCAGCAAAACCACCATCAATAGCTGACTTGTAGGTAGTCAGGTTCTTTACTTCTTTTTCATTATTTGCTGCTTGAGCTGCGGCTAACTGAGTTGCAATGATCTTTGAACATTTCAAATAGTCTTCCAAATAAGTTTCTTTGAAATTAGGGTCAGCCAACAGTTGACGGTGAGATCCCATCATATACAAAGACACACCCATTGCTTCAGAGTTTTCACCAAACTCATTGATCACTTCACCCAACCAAGCATAATACACTTTTGGATCTGCATCATCTCCCTTAAGACGGATATAATCAGCAGCCTTACGAGCAACAATCCAGTCCTTACCATACTTTCGGTCATTACCGAAATATTTCACACGTGTATCATACACCTTCATCAAATCATCGATAAGAGCAGCTTTCTTAGCCGGATCTTTCTCGGTATTGATTTTCCAGTCCATGATCCTCACACCATACAAGTAGATATCCTTATGAGCTCCCGGACATTCGGTATAAGCCTGATACCAGAATTCATAAGCATCCTTGAAATTCCCTGCTTTGGCGTAAGGGACAAACAAGCTGATATTGGTAATACAACGTACGCTATCTTCACCAGAACCGAACGGAGTACCAGTATCCACACCTTTTTGTGCATAAGCTCCGAACGACATCATAGAGCATCCGAGAGCCAATAATAATACTTTGATCTTCATATTTATTTCTATTAAAGTTAACTATTTAGTTAATCGACCTTAAATTTCATAAACCATGCTTCATTGAACGTATAATTCACAGTAAAACGAAAATACTGTTCATCAATCATGTTCATCTTCACTTCCGGTTTCTTTTTCACATACTCAAACGATATGTTAATCAACGAACGGTTATCAATTAACGGCAACCCCAGACCAAGGCTTGCTCCGATCTCGTTATAACCGTCTCCGGAAGGATTGGCATCTGTCCGGTTCATACGCAAATAAGAATTGCCATAATGGACACCTGCGCGATAACGAATCCTGCTGAAATATGATTTGCGCATATAATCCGGTATATATTCGCCACCAACCGCTACCCGATAACGATTCTTGAAATTATCTTTCTCCCCAAAGTAAGGCATTTTTCCCCAATCTTCATAAGAAAAATCAGCTGCTAACGTTAATTTATTTTGTTTCACATAAGAAAGCCCCACTCCATACGAATTAGGCAACGCAAACGCTTTCCCGCTGATAGTATCAGACTGAAGAACTTCTCCATCTGAACCAGAAGATGTATAAGACTGAGTCAATTGATAGGATTTTGCATGCAAACTTTTTTTAGGAGAAAAAACAAGACCTAACGTCACACTCTCCGTCTTGCTTAACGGATGTGTGTATTGCAATCCGAAATCCATTTTCAGGTCACGCACCCTCAATTCCTGGTTACGGTTCGTATTATATGCTCCTGTTCCTTCACCACTCATGATTACAACTTGTTCATGCTTGATATTCCCAAACAGGAAACCGAAATTGGCTCCCACAGCTAAACGTTTTTTCCAGATATCAATAGAGACACCTCCATAGAAATCACTCAAACCGCCTGAGCCGTTATAAGTTTCCGTAAATGTAACTCCTTCGTCGTTACGCAAAGCACCAAACTTATAACCGACATAAGAATAAGGCAACAAACCGAAACTCAAGGCTATCCGGCGATGAATCGGAAACTGCATTGCAATATATTCCACGTTTCCGTTGATATCGTTCTGACGGGCATTTCCGTCATCAAACCACGACAACTGACCGGCTACACCAAAATCAAAGAGAAATGTCAGGGAATCCATGCAACTGTATGATGCCGGGTTCATCGGATTTATTTGTTTCGGCGAACGTAATCCGTAACCAACACCGCCCATGGCTCGACCTGCGCCGAACGAACGTTCTCCCAAATCACCATACCCGAAACGGGTATAGGGCGAGTTTGTATTGTTTTGCGCCATCAAAGGCAACAGCATGAATATAAGAACGCTTGTTATTAGTACTTTATTAATCTTCAACATTATACTCTAAGATTCTGTTTAATCCTGTCAACACTAAATTAATGTCTGCAAAGATGGAGTTTTTTAGTCGTCTTTCAAAATAAAACGAATGACCTCCTGTTAAAAAAACCAAAAGGTTAGGATATTTTAGCCGAAGCATTTCGATATACCCATCCATCTCGCACACTATACCATTTACTACTCCAGCCTGGATGGCTGTTTCCGTATCCGTTCCGACCAAAGGAATATATTCCTGTTCGACAACCAAAGGCAATTTCTCCGTAAACAGGTTCAATGCTCTGAACCGGGTTGTCATTCCAGGTGAAATATTCCCTCCTAAATAAGAACCGGAAGCATCGATCAGTTCATATGTAATAGCTGTTCCGGCGTCAATCACCAGCAAATCCTTTTCTGGTTGCAGGTAATTAGCTCCGACAGCGGCAGCCAGCCGGTCTTTACCCAACGTTTTAGGTGTTTTATATTGCACCTTGATCGGAAGAGATACCGTTTCGTCCAAAAACACAAAATTCCGAAGATTGCTTCCCAGGTATTCAACCAATTCGTCATCTTTATCTATCACTGTCGAGAATATCCCTTTCGTCAGCGGGTACTTCTTAAAGATAGAAGAGACAACTTCCACGTCGAATTTCTTAAACACAAAAGAAGCCTCCATATGCCTCTTATTGTATACAGCCACTTTCGATGATGTGTTTCCTTGTTCTATAATGAGATTCACGTGTCTGAATTTTTCCGCAAAGAAAAACAAAAATGATGAGATAACAGACATATCGAAGGCACAAAGTATAAAAAAACAGGAAAGGAATGACTTCCTCTCCTGTTCCATCATATAATATAAAGTTCAATTAATCAGCCAAAATCACCAATTCAGCACCCGATGCAAAATCCTGTCCGCGCTGCTCGCTCAATGCTGTAAAACGGATATAGCGGGCTTTGACCGGCTGATCGAACAGCACTTTCTTTTCCTTCTGGTTATTTTCAAAAGTTCCCTTCATAATCGGTTCGCCCCAATTTTTACCATCTTGACTGACACTGATCGAATAATCCTTGATATTACCATTCGATCCGTCCTGCCGAGGAAGGAATGAAAAACCTTTGATCTGTTTTACTTCCCCTGCATCCAAGTCCACCCAATGCGGATATTTGGCAACGGTAACGGAAAACATCGTATGCCAGATCGTATTCGGATCACCATCCGTCAGGTTCTTGGCATCTCCGTAACCGGACTCTTCGCTGCTTGTATAGACCACTTCCGTCTGAATACTCTCGATCTTGCTGAAAGAAGCCGTTGCATTGATTTTCGGATTATCTTTAAACCAGGCTTTTACGGTACCACCATTGCGGAATGGTATGGCTTCCGAATATTCCTTCGCTTTTCCTTTCCCGTCGGTCGTATAGCAAATCACAGCGTCTTTACGAGCCGATGAGAGCTCAACGGATCCGGCGCGATTACGCATGATTGTCAACGGCATTTCTCCGGCGGGTGCAACATTTGCCGTAACGGTTACATCTTTTCCGGCAGGACGGATTATAAAGCCCATGTCATGATGTCCGGCAAAGACGCGATCCTGTTCCAACGGTCCGCCTTGTCCGCAACTGTTACCACCCAACCCGGTCACAGCCGCATCCAAATGCAGATACGTATCCCCTGCAACCGGCAACTGGTAGGGATGAGAAGCCAAAATCAAATCCAATGCAGAATATTGAAGAGCCGATACAGACAAACGGTCGGTAGCCACAAACACAGCACCCTCGCCGTCCGGATCGGTCAGGGCACACCAGCGTACATCCTCGTGGTTGCCCATATCTTGCGGTTTCGGGAAATTCACAAACTCGCCAGCCACCGTATTCCTATGCTGTTCGATAAACTGTCCGCTCTTGCGGTCAGCATAGTTATCGATCGGGCCACGTCCGTAATAAGTGAAGTCTGCATACTGCTGCGGGACTTTCATTACATATCCTAGGCGTGGCAATACCAGACTCGGACGGCTAGAAGTGATGCTCGACTGCAACTCGACAGACCCGTCAGGATAAACGGTCCAGATTTGATTCGTCGTAAACTTGAAATCATTTTCCCCGAATCTCCTATCTGTCAGTTCCTCTATACTATTTTTTCCCGTACTGGTTCCACCTTTGATCTTAGCACCGTTCGGCGCCTGCGATTCGACAGTGAAAGCCAAGACGACCGTACCGTCGTTTCTTTCCAAAACCGTACTACTCGTTGCCCGATGTTGCAGGTTATGCAAGCCGTGTTCAAACCACTGCGAATAGAACCAGTTGTCGTTATTGGTAAAAGCACGCAAAGCATCGAGCTTCGGACCGTTTCCATCGGTTATAATCGTCTTGCCTCCGTAGGCCAGGCTGTAAATCGTACCCGTCTCCATATCGAACTTAGCAACGAAACCGTCACCACTCACCGTTTTAATCGAAGTATCCGATTTATCCAACTTCACCTTTCCGGCAGAAGCCGTCACGGCACTGATGGAAGGACGCGCCATAGCTTCCTGCAACAAAATTTGTTCCTCCGCCGTCACAAATCCTTTTTCAGCCCACGGCATATCATCTTTAAGAAGGAACTGCACCTTTACAAAATATTCGGAATCATTCTTCAACTTGTCAAAAGGCATAGGTATTGACACTTGTGCTTTGGCACGGGCAGGGATCATCCCGGAATTAACAAAACCGAATCGAATCTCCTTTCCGTCTTCATAAAGCGACCATCTTATATCATAATCCGAAAGGTCCTTAAAATAATATTTATTGAATATCTCAAAAAGCCCCTTCCTGACATCGACCGCTTTCACACCAATATGCTGATAGACTTTCTTCACTTCATAATACTGCGGTTTCGGTTCCAGATCACCGAACACAATGCCATTCATCACGAACTGACCGTCATTCGGAGTATCACCGAAATCCCCACCGTATGCCAGATATCGCTTACCGGTCTTTTTATCATAATTATACATCGACTGGTCCACCCAATCCCAGATAGCACCACCGCAGAAGAAATTTGTCGATTCAATCGCCTCCCAGTAATCCACCAAGTTACCACAGGCGTTCCCCATCGAATGAGCATATTCGGAAATATGGAACGGGTATTTGATATCATAATCACCTTTCACCGCACCACGCGTCCAGCCAATAGACGGATACTGGTTCGACCCCATATCCACTATATCATTATTACGTTCATATTGGACGGGACGGGATTTATCCACCTGCTTCAACGCATCATAAGCAGCCACGAAGTTTTCACCAGGTCCCGCCTCGTTACCCAACGACCAGATCACGATAGACGGGTTGTTGATATTAGCATGAACCATCTCCATCACACGTGCGACATGCGCCTTTTTCCATTCTACCGGATGTGAAAGGGAAGCGGCCCCGTAATAATATTCATGCGACTCGATATTGGCTTCGTCTTCCAGATAAAGACCATATTTATTACATAAGAAATACCAGTAAGGATCATCCGGATAATGCGAATTACGCACATGATTGATATTGGCACGTTTCATCAGCATCACCTCTTTTTCCATCATATCGCGCGTGATGGCATGTCCGACCGCCGGATTCGATTCATGACGGTTCACGCCTTTCAGCTTGACGGTCTTACCATTTATATAATAGTAACGTCCCGCCAGCCCGAATTCATCTTCTTCAGCCGGTGTATCCTTGATCTCGACCTTACGGAACCCGACGATCGTAGAGGTTGTCTCCACCACTTTCCCTTTAGCATTCTTCAACTCTGCAACCAGCGTATAGCGATATGGGAACTCTGCCGACCATTTCCAGGGAGCTTTTACATTCAAGACAGCTTTCGTGGTCTGTATCTGTCCGGGATTTACCACATCCACCGCTGTCGAAACAAGCACATTTTCCACTTTGACGTTTTCATCCGAATACAACTCATTGGCATACAACGTATATTCCAGTTTATATCCCTTCGCAACCTTTTTATCCAAGTTGCATACATCGGCCGAGATTGCCAGCGAACCATCCGTATAAGTCACATCCAAATCCGGAATCGCCACCAAATCGCGCACATACACTTTCGGAACCGAATACAGAGCGACCGTCCGGAAGATACCCGGCAGGCGGAACATATCCTGCGCTTCCAGAAAAGAACCGTCGGAACTGCGATATACTTCAGCGGCCACCACATTCGTCCCTTTACGGAGGTAAGGAGTGATGTTGAAATTAGCCGTATTGCGGGAGTTTTTGGAAAAACCGACATATTGACCGTTGATCCAGAGATAGAAGAAAGAATCGACTCCATCGAAACTGATAAAAACTTCGCGTCCGTCCCAATCCTGCGGTATCTCGAAATTACGACGGAAAGAACCGACTTCATTCCGGTGCTTGTAAGTCGTCCAGTTTGCTGGCGGAGTACGCATCACACCTCCGCGCCAGTCATCGACCGCCACTTTATGCTGGAAGATTACCGGCTGGTTCACATAGATCGGAACTCCATATTTCAGGCTACCGTCTTTCTGGACTCCATAAATATTCCAACTGGAAGGAACCGGGATATTATCCCAGCCGGATACATCAAACTCCATCTTATAGAAGTCTTTCGGCCGTGAATCGGGATCAGGCGCCCAATTGAACTTCCAGTCTCCATCCAAAGACTGCCAAAATTTACTGTTTTCCGGTAATACCTTACGAGCGCTTTCCACATCCTGGAAAGGGAAAATATAAGCATGCGGTTGTTCTTTGTTCAGAGCCAGGTTCTCAGGCGACTCCCACTCTTTACCGGTCGGTGCTTCCATCGGTCCGTAACTAAATCCCCCAAGCGGCAATTGATCAGCCATGCTATAGAAAGAAGCACAGCAAAGCGCTAAGGCTAACGAGATTTTTTTCATGATGTTCATTTTAGGAATAATAGATTTTATTTGTATATTCATTCTTAGACATGCCAAATCGTTCACAAATATAAGAAATTAACACAGCATATAAAAGAACTTCCAGGGCAACCGCACCAAAATTCGGAAATCCCGTTTCCCATCCCTGCAAATCACTCTATTATTTTCTGCAAAAACGGCTATAAAATAGGTAAAACCGGGTGTTTTTTATTGTCCGGCATGGTACTTTAGTTGCCAGACACCCCCATGTTGCCATCCTTTACACCCGGGTGTAGAGGGCCGGTACATCCGGGTGTTAAGGATGGCAACATGG
>OLWP01000178.1_pt1 | contig 49280 bp, 41 predicted proteins | sample 1673741 | NCBI WGS metagenome assembly OLWP01 (sample SAMEA103958125, study PRJEB25191) | human gut metagenome
GCGAACCTGAGCTACACCGAGTCGGTGGAGTACAACGACCTGCGCATCCTGTTCCAAATCTGCAACGAAAAAGGCATTGAGCCGCTGTTTGTCCACGTGCCGATGCACGGCCAGTGGAGCGATTACACCGGCTTTACCGCCGACTGCCGCCAGCAATATTATGAGAATGTGCGGCAGATCGCCGGCGAGTACGGCATCCAGATGCTGGACCTCACCGGCTATGAATATGAGCCCTACTTCATGTGTGACATGATGCACCTGGGCTGGAAGGGGTGGCTGCAAGTCGATCGCGCGCTTATCGACTACTATTACGCGGATTAAGACACTTGTCTTTACAAAGTTCCCTCTGCGCCTGCTCTGGTACACCGCTGTGCTGCTGCTGTTGCTGCTCTACTGGATGTTCGGCCCGCAGCAGCAGATCGACTTTGTGTACAACGCCTTTTAAATTTGACATCTTCTTACCGGGCCCTTGGCGGGACGATTCTCCCTCTCTTACTTTCATCTGCCCTCCTCCCGCTTTTCTTGACAGGCCCGGAATCCATAAAAAAGCCGGCGGATGCCCTCTCCAGCGCCCGCCGGCTTATTTGTTTTTCCAAAAGAGATCTTCCTTCTTTCCCTATTCCTAGTCAGATTGCTTATCTGATCGTGCAATTTTTATGGATTATAGCACTTGAGTCTAAAGTTACTTTATAGTTTACATGAAATATCAAAGCAAAAGTGAAATAACCCTGTGAAACAGCGCAAAAGCCCGCATTTCCCTCAGAAAAAAGACCCCAATTACTACGATTTTACTACCCAGGGATGAGCTTTGATACGAAGAAAAGCCGGGAAATGCAAAGTTACGGTGAAAACGCGAAGCCGTCTGCCCCACAGCAGGCGGCTCTCGAATATCCTCAAATCGCACATTTGCGGCACTGTTTCCTTACATATATAATAGAAGCACAAAGGAGGAGTGCCAAATGAGAAAGCGGAAATTAAAGATATTTCTTACCCCTACGGAAAACAGCATTGTAATCCAAAGCCTCAACCACCTGCGCAACGCCCTGCTCCGGGAAAACAGGGACACCGGCTGCCTGGACGAACTTCTGCTCAAAGTGATGTGCGCCCCGGTAAAGAAGATGTAAAATTACATATCGCTTCTTGATGAGCCGCTTATTCTTTTCAGAAAGAGTAAGCGGCTTTTTTCATGCCCACCTTTCGGATTTTCCGCATACATAGCCGTCCGTCCTGCCAACGGGCGGCTAAATCTATGAAGAAGGAGGACATGAAAATGCCGGAACAAAGAAGCCGCCCCAGGGATAGCCGCGTGATCGCGCTGGCCAACCAGAAAGGCGGCACGGGCAAGACCACCACGACGGTGAACCTGGGCATTGGCCTGGCGCGTCTGGGGAAAAAAGTCCTGCTCATCGACGCAGACCCCCAGGGCGACCTTACCACCTGCCTGGGCTGGCAAGACCAGGACAGCTTACAGACCACGCTTGCTACCGTCATGGGAAAGATCATCCGCGACGAGCCTTTTACCGCAGACGAGGGTATTTTGCACCACAGCGAAGGCGTAGACCTCATGCCTGCCAATATTGAATTGTCAGATTTGGAGGCCACTCTTGTCAACGCCATGAGCCGGGAGATCACTTTACGCACCTATGTCAATGAAGCAAAGAAAAATTACGACGTGGTGCTCATCGACTGTATGCCGTCCCTGGGTATGATTACGATCAACGCCCTGGCTGCGGCGGACAGCGTGATTATCCCGGTGCAGGCCCACTATCTGCCCGCCAAAGGCATGACCCAGCTTATCAAAAACATCACAAGGGTAAAAAAACGGATTAACCCGGCCCTGAAGGTGGACGGGGTGCTGCTCACTTTGGTAGACGGACGTACCAATCTGGCCCGCCAGACGGCGGAAATCCTGCGGCAGACCTACGGGAACGTATTAAAAATCTATCGTTCCGAGATTCCCGTAGCCATCAAAGCCGCAGAGACCAGCGCAGCGGGCAAGAGTATTTACGCCTACGACAAAGGAAGCAAAGCGGCCCAGGCTTACGCGGAGTTTTCAAAGGAGGTGTTGGCGGATGGCGAAAAGCAACGGGCTAAACTTCAATCTTCCCTCAGTCGATGACCTGTTTTCCACGGAGGAAGAACGGGCCGAGGCAAGGCTTGAAAAAGTCGTCAACCTTTCGCCCTCGGAAATCAGCGACTTCCCGAATCACCCGTTTAAGGTGCGGATGGACGCAGCCATGCAGGAAATGACGGAAAGCGTGAAGCAGTACGGCGTTTTGGTTCCTGCCCTGGTACGACCCAAGCCGGAGGGCGGCTATGAGATGGTGGCCGGGCACCGCAGGAAAACGGCGGCGGATTTGGCGGGGCTTGCGGAAATCCCCTGCATTGTGCGGCAGCTCACCGACGATGAAGCCACGATCATCATGGTGGATTCCAACTTGCAGCGGGAGCAGATCCTGCCCTCGGAGAAGGCGTTTGCCTATAAGATGAAGCTGGACGCGATGAAACGGCAGCAAGGCGAACGTACAGATTTAACTTGTGCAACGGTGTTGCACAAGTTGGATAGTAAAAGATCACGTCAGATACTTGCGGAACAGTCTGGCGAGAGCCATGAGCAAATACGCAAATATATCCGCCTTACCCACCTTATCCCGGAAATCCTGGAGCTGGTAGACAACTCGGTACTCAAAGACCCGGATATGCTGCAAATTGCCCTGCGCCCAGCGGTGGAGCTGTCTTACCTGCGAAAAGAAGAACAGGCCGACTTATTCGCTATCATGGACGAGATGGACTGCACCCCGTCCCACGCCCAGGCCATCAAAATGCGCCGGATGTCCGAGGCGAAAACCGGGGCGGAACAGCTGTCCAAGGACGCTATGGCGGTTATCATGGAGGAGGAAAAAGGCAATCAAAAAGAACAGTTCAAAATCCCAAAGGAAAAAATCAGCCGGTTTTTTGCGCCGGGGACGCCCACGCAGAAGATCGAGGACACCATTGTCAAGGCGCTGGAACTTTACCGCAAACGCCAGCGCAGTTTAGAGAGATAGCCCACTCACAAGGGGGAAGTGCGCCCATTTGCGGGGAAACGGCAGCTTGTGCCGGTTCCCCCTCTCCACACCTCACCCCTTCCAAACAACCTAAACAGCCTAAAAAAAGAAGATATTTGGGGAGCCTGGATGTTTATAGAAAGCTCCGGCCTCTTTTCCACAGGCAGACATCGGGCTGCGAGAAAAACCGGGCGGGTCTCTCTTTTTTAGACAGTAACCAACACAAGCCGCAGCACATCGGAAACGGTGTGCTTTTTTTGCGGCCATTTCAAGGAGGTAACACGATGAAAGCATTGAGAAAGCCTCTGTCCCTGTTCATGGCCCTGCTCATGTGCCTGGGCGTGTTCGTAGGGACAGGAACCACGGCTTTTGCCGCAGGCGAAACCATGACGACGTATATGATCGACCTGCCCCGTGCCAGCGACCCCAACAAGGCCGGATGGGGCCATCCCGCCCTGAATTTCCTGGGCGGCTGGTCCACCGGAGAGAACGACAGCTTTTCCGTCCACACCCAGGACGCCTTCAATGGCAGGGCCATCTACTGCATTGAGCCGGGCGTCGGTGTGAATACCGGCGACCAGTACACGGGCCGGGGCGAAGATTTCTGGGATAACTACCCGTCCAACCTGAACCCCACCATCCCGCCGGATACCATCAAAGAATATATCGGGCGGATTATGACCTATGGCTGGCAGGGCAACGCCAGCACCTCATGGATGAGTGGGAACCCGGAGGACGCCAGCAAGATCGCGGGATATATCGCTACCCAGCTTCTTGTTTGGGAAACCGTCGTGGGTGAGCGCGACAGCCAGTTTAACCATGTGGACGCCAATGCCCAGGGCAAAAACAACGTGACGGAATATATCAGCACCGATCATCCCCTATACAGCGAGATTTTCAGCCAGTATTCCGCCATTGAGAGCGCGGTCAAGCGCCACACTATGCTCCCCAGCTTTTTCAGCAGCACCGCAGACGCCGGTGCCTATGAGCTGAAATGGGACGGCCAGCAGTATTCCCTCACTCTCACGGATACCAACGGTGTGCTGGGCGACTACACCTTCTCCAGCAGCACCACCGGGCTGAATTTCTCCGTGGACGGCAACCAGCTCACCATCACTTCCGCCCAGGCCATCAAAGGCTCTGTGACCATTAAGGCGGAAAAAGTGACTGCCCAGCGCAGCGGTGTTGTGGTTTGGACAGACGGCGTTACTGGCGGCGGCAAGCAGGACTTTGCCACCTACGGGGAAACCGTTTCCGACCAGATGGTAGGCTATCTGAATCTGGAAGTGAAAACCGGCAATATGAAGCTGATTAAGACTTCCGAGGATGGACAGGTAGCCGGAATCAACTTCACCATCACCGGCGAGGGGTACAGCGCCACCAAGACCACCAATGAGGCGGGCGAGATTGACATCTCCGACCTCAATCCCGGCGTTTATACCGTAACCGAGCAGTCGATTGATAAGTACGAACCCCAGGAAACCCAGCGCGTGACCATCGTCAGCGGCCAGACTGCTACCGTGAATTTCAACAACGTCCTCAAGCGCGGCAGCCTGGAAGTGACGAAAACCAGCGAGGACGGGCTGGTAGAGGGCATGACCTTCCATCTGTACGGCACGTCCCTCTCCGGGCAGCCGGTGGATGAATATGCTGTGACGGACGGAAACGGCGTGGCACGCTTTGAAAACGTGCTCATCGGCACGGGCTATGTACTGGAGGAGGTGGATACCCCTATCCGTTATGTGGTGCCGGATTCCCAGACAGCCACCATCGAGTGGAACGAAGTTACTCACAAGAGCGTGAATAACGTGTTGAAGAAGTTCCGCGTCACCGTCACCAAGAGCGATGTGGAAACGGGCGCGCCCCAGGGCGACGGTTCCCTGGCCGGCGCTGTGTATGGGCTGTATAAGGGAGATACCCTCATCGACAGCTTCACCACGGACGAGAACGGCCAGTTCACCACCGGCTATTACGTCTGCGATTCGGACTGGACAATCCGTGAAATCATCCCCAGCGAGGGCTACCTGCTGGATTCCACCATTCACGAGGTAGGCGCGGAACCGGAGCTGTATGAGATTGAGCTGAACGACACCGCCAACGATGTGATGGAACAGGTCATCAAGGGCGACATTGCCATAATCAAGCATACCGACGACGTGCGTCCGTAAGGGCGTATTGATAATGCCTAAAGAGGTACTGGATTGGAGAGAAATCCAGTTGGTTAGCCGCCTAACCCGGAATCGAAAGATAAAGGGGACAAGAGCATGGCGGAAAAGCATATACGTTTGAAATCAGTGTATAAGCGGGATATGCGAGACCAAAGGCGTGGCATGGTTAAGGCTAAACTGCTTTAAATCCAGTTTCTTTGCTCTAAGTGTGGAGATGTGCGAAGACTGATTGCGCACATGGACAATTTCTATCAGTGAAACCGTTGTCGTCACTGATACTCTCTGAAAATGTCCCGGCATACAGGAAGTATGTAAAAGGAATGAACGGAAACCTAAACCACACCCAATGTATCAATACGACTAAACGGAGATTGCCTAAACCAGAACGCAGAAATGCTATGTGTAATGCCCTATGGCGATAAATCCCAAGTGTGAAAAGCGAGGGAGATGACACTGAATATCCGGCATGGCAACGGAGCCGCCATAGTAGTCCGAGTGCGGGAAAGCCGCATACATGGCGAAGGGCGGCAGGTCATTCTATTGATAATCGAATGGAGGTATGCGAAATGCAAAAAGCTGAAACGGTATTATCAATACTAAAGCAAAAATCCAAACAAGATGAATCACACCGGTATGACCGTATCTACAGAAATCTTTTCAATGAGGACTTCTTTTTGCGGGCATATCAAAAAATCCATGCTAAGCAAGGCAATATGACGCCCGGAACAGACGGGACAACCATTGACGGTTTTAGCAGGAAGCAAATTTCTCAACTGATAGAACTGCTCAAATGGGAACGCTATCAACCAAAACCTGTCCGAAGGACATATATCCCCAAGAAGAACGGTAAAATGCGACCTTTGGGTATCCCTGCCTTTGCTGACAAGCTGGTACAGGAAGTAGTACGGCAGATTTTAGAGGCAATCTACGAGCCAATTTTCAGCGATAATTCGCACGGTTTTCGGCCTAATAGAAGCTGTCACACCGCACTGTATCAAATTAAAAGCACCTGTAGGGGAACCAACTGGGTAATTGAAGGCGATATCACCGGGTGCTTCGACCATATCGACCATGAAATATTGTTAAAGATACTCTTGAAGAAGATTGATGACGGTAGATTTCTTGAGCTTATTTGGAAATTCCTGAAAGCCGGATATTTGGAATTCAACCAGAAGTACAATTCGCTGTCGGGAACACCGCAGGGCGGCATCATCAGCCCCATTTTGGCCAACATTTATCTGCACGAGTTTGATAAGTTCATGGAAGGAATATCTGCTGAATACACCAAAGGGAAACAGCGAAGACCATATCGTGAATATCAGATTCTCCAATACAAACGAAACCGTGCAAAAAAGAAAGGCAATCAGGAACAAGCGGATGAGTACCTGCGGCAAATGCAGAATATCCCTGCCTTAGACCCTATGGATAAAAACTATCAGCGTGTAAAATATGTGCGCTATGCGGACGATTTTGTGGTCTGTATCATCGGCAGCGAGGCAACAGCGAATGAAATCAAGGAAAGAATTGCAGGTTTCATGCAAAAGGAACTTCATCTTGAATTGAGCCGGGAAAAAACGAAAATCACCAATCTGTCGGATAAACGAGTGCGTTTTCTGGGATACGAAATTACAAAATCTCAAGAGAACACAAAGCAAGTGGTTGATTCAATCGGTCGAAAGAAACGCTCTGTAAACGGTACAATTCAGTTAGTTGTGCCGGGAGATGTTATTCGGGAAAAGCTCAAGCCGTTCATTAAAAAGGGAAAACCCTATCAGGTGGGGGCACGAGTTAATCTGCCCGTGATTGAAATTATCAGTCAGTACAACGCAGAAATCAGAGGGCTTTACAATTACTATTGCTTAGCAACGGATGTCAGCACGAAAATATCCACATTTCAATATTATCACTATTTCAGCATGATTAAGACAATCGCCCGAAAGGAAAAATCATCGGTCAAAAAGGTTATTCAGAAATATGGAATTGATGTTCCCAGAAAAAATGGAACTGGCACCATGCGTATTGTTGGTATCAGATACAATACGAAAGAAGGCCCTAAAACGATGACCTACTTCAATGACAGTCTAAAAAAGGTTAGCCGACCTGCCGGAGAAATCTCCGACCAATTCGGACAGGTATTAAAGGGTGGTCAGTTAATGAAAAGGCTCAACAGTGATGTATGTGAATTATGTGGAGCAGAACATTGTGCCTTGGAGATTCATCATGTAAGGAAGCTTAAGGACATTGTGAAGAAATACCGAAAACGTGGAACGCCTATGCCTAACTGGGTATGGCTGATGAGCTATATGAAGCGCAAAACGCTCGTCTTATGCCATGACTGCCACGTCAATCTTCATAATGGAACTTTGTAAAATGCTTTAGGAATGGCTGGGGAGCCGTATACATCGAAAGGTGTACGTACGGTTCTGAGGGAGGTTCTCGGAAATCCTGTCATAGAAATATGATAAGGCGTCCGGTTCCTACCCTACGGGGAAACCCAGATCGAAACCCCGGAATCCGGCGCGGAGTTCCAGGTGTTTTTGAAAGCTGCGGGCAGCTATGAAAATGCCAAGGAATCTGAGCGCGATGTCCTCGTCTGCGATGAGAACGGCTTTGCACAGTCGAAGAAGCTGCCCTACGGCACCTATATCGTCCGCCAGACCAAGGGCTGGGAAGGCCGCGAGCTGATGGACGATTTTGAAGTGTATATCGCTCAGGACGGCCAGACCTACCGTTATCTCATCAACAACGCCAACTTTGAGAGCTTCATCAAGGTGGTCAAGGTGGACGCGGAAACCGGCGTCACCATCCCCTATGCGGGGGCCGGGTTCCAGATTTACCGTCCCGATGGCAGCAAGGTGGAAATGACCTTCACTTACCCGACGCCGACCACCATTGATACGTTCTACACCAATTCCGAGGGCTATCTGGTAACGCCTGAAAAGCTGGAGTACGGCTCCGGGTACTCTCTGGTTGAAGTACAGGCCCCCTACGGCTATGTGCTGGACAGCACCCCGGTTTACTTTGATGTGACCGAGGACAATTCCAGCGAGGAAGGCGGCGTGACGGTGATTGAAGTCACTAAGCCCAACATGGCCCAGAAAGGAATCATCAAAGTCAGCAAGACCGGCGAGGTATTTTCCTCTGTGACAGAAAACGAGGGCGTTTACCAGCCGGTGTACGAGGTGCAGGGCCTGCCCGGCGCGGTGTTTGAAATTACTGCCCTGGAGGACATCTACACCCTGGACGGCACCTTGCGCTATTCTGCGGGCGAGGTAGTGGACACCATCACCACCGGCGGGGACGGAACGGCTCAGAGCCAGCCCCTCTACCTGGGCAAATTCCAGGTGAAGGAAATCCAGTTCCCTCACGGCATGGTGGATACCGGCGAGAACGTCACCAACGTGGAGCTGGTGTACGCAGGCCAGGAGGTGGAAGTCACCGAAACCTCTGCCAGCTTCTACAACCAGCGCCAGAAAGCTCTTGTGACGCTTGACAAGGTGCTGGAGCAGGATGAAACCTTTGGCATTGGCATGAATGGCGAGATCTCCGCCGTGACCTTTGGCCTCTATGCCCAGGAGGACATCACCGCAGCAGACGGTTCCGTGATCCCGGCAGACGGGCTTCTGGAGATCGTTTCTGTGAATGAGAACGGCCAGGCCGTTTGCAGCACCGACCTGCCTTTCGGCAGCTTCTACCTGAAAGAGCTGTCCACCGACAGCCATTACCTGCTGAATGGCGAAACCTTCCCGTTCACCTTTGAGTACGGCGGGCCTTCTGTTGCCGTGGTAGAGATTTCCGCTAATGATGGCGAGGCTGTCACCAACGAGCTGATCCGCGGCGAAATCAAGGGCCTCAAAACCGATGAGAACGGCACGGGCCTGGGCGGGGCTGTAATCGGTCTGTTTAAGTCCGATGAAACCGAGTTTACCGCCGAAAACGCCCTTGCCACCACTACCTCAGCGGACGACGGCAGCTTTTCTTTCACCAATGTGCCTTACGGTGATTGGGTGCTGAAAGAACTGGAAAGCCCGGAAGGGTTCATCCTCTCCGATGAAGTGATTCCCGTTACTGTGGAGGAAGATGGACAGGTTGTAGAGATTTCCCTTGCCAATGAGCGTGTGTATGGTGATCTGCGGCTCACCAAGGTGGATAAGGATTATCCCGATAACAAATTGACGGGCGCTGAATTTGAAGTGTACCGCGATACCAACGGCAACAAAGAGCTGGACGAGGGTGACGAGCTGCTGGGCAAGCTGGAGGAAACCAGCACCGGCATTTACGAGATGTCCCACATCCTCTACGGCGGCGTGTTCGTAAGGGAAACCAAAGCGCCGGAGGGCTTCCTGCTGGATGAAAACGCCTATTATGTGGAGATCACCGAGAACGGCAAGATTTACGAGGTAGAGAACGAGGCCGGGATTGGTTTCACCAACATGGCCCAGACTGGCTCCCTGCGGATTGAAAAAACGTCCAGCGACGGCAAGGTGGAGGGCTTCTCCTTCCGCGTGACCGGGGCCAACGGCTACGACCAGACCTTCAAAACGGATAAAAACGGCGAAATCTTCATCGAGGGCCTGCGCGTAGGCGATTACACCGTGTCCGAGGTATCGGATGGGGCCAGCGCCAACTATGTGCTGCCTGCGGATAAGACGGTGACGATTTTTGCGGATAAGACCACCGTGGCGAAAATGCACAACGAGCTGCGCGATACCCCGAAAACCGGCGACGACAGCAAGCCCTGGCTGTGGGCGGCCCTCATGGGCGTGTCCGCTATGGGGGCTGCCGCCCTGGGCGCTGCGGCCTATGTGAGCAAACGCAGGAGGGACAAAAACACCGCTGAATAACAGCGGCTGAAATTGTGTTAGGAGGAATTGACTATGGAATTAAAAACGATCATTGCCATCGGGCTCGTGGTATTCATCATCGGCGGGCTTATCTTTCTGAAAGTCAGAAGCCGTAAGAAGTAACCAGCCGGGGCGGCCATGCGGGGCCGCCCCTTTTACATACCCAAAAGAAAGGAGCTTTTGCAGATGAAAGAACGATTCGAGCAGCGGCTTTTCCGCATATTCGCCCAGGCTGGTTACTCGCCGGTGCAACTTCTCACCGTCACCCCGGAGGAGATAGTGGAAATCCCCGGCATTACCGTTCCCAACATCCGGGCGGTGCTGTGCGTCCAGAACAAGGTGCTGGCCGACCGCAACAAAATCCGCAGCGGCAGGCTGGTGGAAGAACTGCTGAAAGAGGCCGGGGAAAGCAGGTGCGGCCATGAGTGAACTGCACCTGCTGGATATACTGGCGGCCCGGCATGGCTGCTTTATCTCCGACTTAAACCTCACCCCATTTCTGCGCAGGGCGGCCCTGTCCGACTTGTGCGGGATGGATGAGAACAGCTACCCGCTGTCCCAATGGCAGGACGCGGTGCGCTACCTTACCGGGGATGAACGGGATTTTGCCAGCATAAAGGAAGTCAAGGACTTTATTTTGAATGAAACGGAGGTTCGATGATGGATTACAGAGAGAACGCGGGATATATCATTACGGATTCCTGCCATGTGGGCGACAGCGAGTTTGTGCTGGGCGTCCATTTGACAGCGCCCCAGCAATTCGTTACCTGGAAATGCACAGGCAGGACGGATTATTATTGGGGCCACTATTTCAGCGACCTGTTTTCCGCCCAAAAGGATTTGGTGGCGCGGGCGCAGGAAGAAGTACAGTGCCTGGAAGAACAGCGGCAGAACGCCATTGCGCCGGAGGCCCCGCCTTATTCCCCATGGGGGAACGTACAGGAGTGCGAAACGCTCTGCCCCGGCGTTTATTCCGTTTCCACTCCAGGACATGGCGGCATTATGGTGCGCCGGGAACTGGCGGAAAAGGTATTCCGAAAAGAAGCACTGAACTGCGGATTTACCGAAGGCGCGTATCTTTGTTTTGAGGAGGACTGCGACGAGCCGGTGGCGCTGCGGGAGCTGATGGATAAAGGGATGTACCAGGCCCCTGTCAACGAACGCTTTGCCCCCGGTGCGTATGAGGCTCTTATCAATGACAGCCTGCAAACCTTTCACGCCGCGTATTGGCAGGCAAGGGAAAAAACGCTGGCAGAGAAAGCGCAGCTTCCCAAAAAGAAAGACCGAGGTGAGGCGAGATGAAGGAAGAACGGCACATTATCTGGACAGACTACGGCCTGGACTATGAGGACTGGCGGGACGATCTGGAGGCGGATTACCCGGATTTATCCGAAGATGAGCGCATTTCCCTGATGTATGAGATCAATGGGGATTACCTGGATGATGAACGCGCCAATCTCAATGTGCAGCTTTCCCAGCCCATTTTGGTTGTAGGCGACCTGGGCCTGTGGAATGGGCGGCGCATGGGATATAAGGAAATCCCCAGCGGCAACATCCGGGACTGCCTTTACGGAGATACGGACTACTCCACATGGTATGTAGACCGCCTGGGCGACCTGTGGTGCGACGCCATCCACCACGACGGCACAAACCACTACCTCTACCGCGTTTACAAGGACAGCGCCAGCCCTTCCCAAATTGAACTGCTGAAAGAAAAACTATATCGCGGCATTGCAACCCGCGCCGATATTACAAGAGTGACCCGCAGGCTGGGCGATGACATCGCCAAGGTCTACGGTTTTTCGATTCCCCGGCAGCGGCGGGCTGCGGCTTTGGAAAGATAACAAGAAAAAGGAGGTGCGCCGGATGGCGATATTGTATAAAGCCCTAACGGAGCTGTACCGGGAAACGCAGCGCAAAGTGACGGCTCCGTCAGAGTGGCAGGCGTTTTTGGCTGCTGCCTGCCGCAATTACCGATTGACTTTTGATGAACAGTTATTAGTCTACGCCCAGCGCCCGGACGCCACCGCCGTCCTGGAGATCGAGCGATGGAACCGGCAATTTGGGCGCTGGGTAAACCGGGGCGCAAACGGCATCGCCGTTTTTGACGGCGAGCATACTGGCAAACCCCGGCTGAAATACTACTTTGACATTTCCGATACCCACGAGGCCCGTTTTCCCCGGCCTGTCCCTATCTGGACGGTGCGGGAAGAATACGCGCCGGACATCATTGAAACGCTGGAAAACAGCTTTGGAGAGCTTGAACACAAGGAGGATTTGGGCGCAGCCCTGCTCTCTGCGGCAAAGAACGCCGTGGAGGACAATATGCCCGACTATCTTTCTGAACTGAAAAGCCTTACGGAAGGCAGCTTCCTGGAAGAACTGGACGGGCTGAATCTGGAGGTAGAGTACCGCAGGGCGGTGCAGAACAGCATTGGGTATATGCTGCTGGGGCGCTGCGGCCTTGACCCATCCGAATATTTTGAAGATGAGGATTTCCGGGATGTAACCGACTTTAACACGCCGCAGACGCTGAACGCTTTGGGCGTGGCTGCCGGGGACATTTCCCAAATGTGCCTTTCTGCGATTTCGCGTACCGTCCTTGCCCTGCAAAGACAGCCGAAAAAAGAAAATCGCACATTTGAAACCCAGCCGCAAATCCAGTATGCTGTAACTGAACAGAAAACCACACAGCCGGAAAGGAGTTTTGAATATGGCCGAGATCACATACACGAGACAGGGCGACTACAACCTGCCGAACCTGCTGCCGCCCCAGGAGGAGCCGGTTCCCCATGGGAAATACGCATTGCTTCGGAGGCGGTTCCTCAAGGAGCACCGCAGGATCACCTACACGAACCTGTTGACCAGCGGGAAACTCTCCAGCCATCTGGCGGAGATCCAGCAGAGCGCCCAGCGCCGGATGGAGGAAATCGCAGCGCAGATGGCGAAGGCCCAGGGCGTGACGGAGGAACTGAAAGCCAGCGACCAGATGAAATGGGTGCAGATGATGAACAACATCCAGAACGCGGCGGAGGAAACAGTGCTGGCGGAGCTGATCTACAACTAAAGGATGAACCGGAAGAAAGCGCAGGTGGCGAACAGCTCCCTGCGCTTTTGGATGAAAAGCAGATCATGGCCGTCATCGCCAACAAGGATGACGACCTAAAGTACAAAAAGCAGCAGATCGAGCTTTTCTTTTCCGTCCACCCGGATGAGCAGGAACGGGCGGAATATCTGAAATCCGCTTACCAGGACAGGTTTACCGAGATCATCGCAGATGGGCAGCGCCTGGGATATAGACCTCAGGAGGACGGGCTGCTCATGTGGGAAGGCGCTTACCTTTCCCGCACAAAGGAATCGGTGTTTTCGTGGGATTTGGTAGCCGGATGGACGGCCCGGCTCATCGACAAAAAAGAATACTTCATTCAGACGGACATCCCAAGGCTCCCCACTCAGGAGGGCCAGCAGATGTCCCTTTTTGATTTTGCGGCGTTTCAGCAGCCAGCCCGGACGGAGGGCGCAGCGCAGCCATCCGTTTTTCCTCACCCGGCTCTGCCCCAGCAGGTGATCGACGAGGCGCTGTGTATCGGCTCCAACCACAAGCACAGCCGCCTCATCATCTGCGCCTACTTCAAAAAAGATAAGCCGGACAACGCCCGATTTCTGGCGGAACACTATGGCGAGAACGGCGCGGGTTTTTATCTGAACGGCAAAAAGTATGCCCTTTGGTATAACGCCGAGGGAATCCGCATTGCCGAAGGTGAAAGCGCTCGGCGTTCCAGCGCTGCCCTCATCCCATGGGAACAGGCGGCGGCCCGTATCCGGGAACTGCTGGATTTAGGCCGGTATATGCCCCAGAGCGAACTTGACCAGGTGGATCGCTATGAAGTCAATGCGCTGGCCGACCGGCTGCTGCTGATGTTCCGCGACATTGAGGATGAAGATAAGCGTTTTTTTCCCTCGCTGCGGGCCGTCTATGATAAACCAGGCGGGTTCCCGGAGGCGGCAGAAGAAATTGCTGGGCTTTTGAGCCGGGAAGATGGCTTACAGGCCATCCTCTCAGAATATGAAGCCTTTGCCGCCGCCTACCAGGAAAACCCGGCTATTCTGCGGTTCCGCTTTTACCGTCCGCTTGCTCTCCAGGCCCAGCTTGCAGATTTACAGCGGGAGCCGCTGCATTTTACCGCCGCCGAGGGGTATGACCCCCAGCGGCGTTTGTATATCTCCACAGACGAGATCGACAACCTTCTGCGCGGCGGAAAACGCAGCGTAGATTACCGGCTGGCCGTGTATTCCTTTTACCGCAACCATACAGACCGCAAGGAACGGGAGGATTTTCTAAAGCACTACCACGGGGAATACAGCGGATATGGCGGCGGAAACGACGATGTGACCTACCAGCTCAGCAAAGGCGTTTCTTTCAGCCATGGCAGTATCGCCGCCCCCTACGCCAAGGTGGAACTGAAATGGAGCGCCGTGGAAAAGCACGTCAGCGCCATGATCGCCCAGGGGCGGTTTTTATCCGAGGACGACCGGGCTGCCATGCCGCAGTATGAAAAGCACCAGCTTGCCCGGAATATCCGCACGTTCTTCGAGAACGTACCCCAGGAACAGCCGCACCCCTATCCGTTTGGCTTCGATTATTGGGACGCGGTGAAGGTCATCGAGCCGCAGCTTGACGACCCGGCCTGCGTGGAGGAAATCCACCAGATGATGGTTCCCATTTGGAAGGCCACCCCGCAGGGCGACCGGGTGTACGCCCTGCGCCAGCAGGCGTTTGAAAACCTCACCGCCTTCCGGCAGGGAACCTTTACGCTCTTTGCAGAGCACAAGGAGCCTGCGGCTCCTGCCGTGCCGCCCAGGGTACAGGAACCGCCCCAAAAAGAAGAAGCCCCAGACCCCTATCCTGTACTGGCTGCCCAGGTGCTGCGCCTTATTGGCGAGTTTGACGGTTCCCGTATGGACTACGGCGAGGATGACGCTCAGGCGGTGGAGAATATTGCCCGGCAGCTCCACGACCCCGCACAGCGGGAGGAACTCTATGAGCTGCTGCGCTCTTTCCTCGACCATGCCGACCCGGAGGAAGAAATCGCGGTGGATGTGGCCCTCTGCCTGGAGCAGATCGAGGCGCTGCCGCCTGCCCTTACCCCGGAGCAGGCCCTGCGGGAAGAAATCAAAACCTATCTGGATGAAGCTGGATACGCGGCGTCCGATGAGCTGATCGAGGACGGCATTTCTGAATACCGTTCCCATGGCGGCAAAGGGAACAGCCAGGATGTCGCCGGATTTATCGAGCGCGAGCTGTTAGCAGAAGAACCGGCTGCGGAAGCCATGCCATCCGGCCATGGGGACGAATACCGCCTGCTGGGCCGCCTCAAAGCCGACTGCGACTACTTCCTGGGCGCTGGCGGACGTGCGGAAAAGCATTTGTGGGCTGGGAACGTGCGGGAGCAGATCGCCAAAATGCGGGAACTCTACGCCGCCCTGCCGGAAAAGCCGGAATGGCTCACCTCGGAGGACATCGACCGCTACGCCCAGCGCATGGAGCCGCCCTACGAAGTTGCGGTGTACCACCACTTTGAAAATGGATTTGACGAACGGCTGGATTACCAAACGCTGGCAGAGGCGGAACAGGCGGCGCAGCAATATGTGGCCGGAACGATGGAGGGCGAGGACGGCTTTGCCTACGACGGCGCTGGTATCTACGATTTGAATGAGCGCCGGTGGCTGCGGGTTTACGGGGACTTCCCCGATGAACGGGCCATCGAGCAGGCGGCGCTTGCCGCAGAGGAACCACAAGCCAGCACGGAGCAGGCCGGTTTACAGCCTAAAAAAGAAGAACCGGCTCCACTGCCGCCCAAACGCCCCCGCCGTGAGCGCATTACCTTCACAACCCTGCACCCGGAAATCTCCAGGGATCAGCGCCATGATTTCCACATCACCGACGACGCCTTGGGCCACGGCACCCCCAGCGAGAAATACGCGGCCAATGCCGCCGCTATCCGCACCTTGAAGCAGATCGAAGCGGAGGAACGTCTGGCCACCCCCGAAGAACAGGAAATCCTGTCCCGTTATGTGGGCTGGGGCGGCCTTGCGGACTGCTTTGAGGAAACCAGCCCCCACTATGAGGAGCTGAAATCCCTGCTGTATTTGGAGGAATACGCGGCGGCCAGGGCCAGCACCCTGACCGCCTTTTACACGCCGCCCGTGGTCATCCGGGGAATCTACAAGGCCCTGTCCCAGATGGGCTTTACCCAGGGCAACATCCTGGAGCCGTCCTGCGGCACCGGCAACTTCCTGGGCCTGCTCCCTGCGGATATGGCGGGCAGCAAAGCCTATGGCGTGGAGCTTGACAGTATCAGCGGCAGGATTGCCCAGCAGCTTTACCAAAACGCCAGCGTTTCCGTAAACGGCTTTGAAACCGTGCAAATGCCCGACAGCTTTTTTGATGTAGCCGTGGGCAACGTCCCCTTTGGGGATTTCAAGGTGCTGGATAGGCGGTACGACAAGCACCATTGGCTCATCCATGATTACTTTTTCGGGAAAGCGTTAGACAAAGTGCGGCCCGGAGGCGTGATTGCCTTTGTCACTTCAAAAGGCACCATGGATAAGGAAAACTCCGCCGTCCGCAGGTATCTTGCCCAGCGCGCCGACCTCATCGGGGCCATCCGCCTGCCGGACAACACCTTCAAGCGGAACGCCGGAACGGAAGTGACCAGCGACGTCATTTTCCTGCAAAAGCGCGACCACATCACCGATCTGGAACCGGATTGGGTGCATTTGGACACGGATGAAAACGGAATCCGCATGAACCGCTATTTCGTGCAGCACCCGGAGATGATTCTGGGCGACATGGTGATGGAATCCACCCGGTTCGGGCCGGACAGCGCCTGCAAAGCCCGCGAGGGGGAAGACCTGTCCGATCAGCTTGCCAATGCCATCCAGTTTTTGCAGGCGGAAATCAAGCCCTACGAGCTGGAGGAGCTGGAGGAGCTGGACGAGGAGGAAGATCATTCCATCCCCGCCGACCCCAATGTAAAGAACTTTAGTTATACGATTGCGGACGGCCAGGTGTACTACCGGGAAAACAGCCTCATGCACCCGGTGGAGGTCTCCGTCACAGCGGAAAACCGTATCCGTGGCATGATCGAGCTGCGGGAATGTACCCGCAGGCTTATTGAGTACCAGACCGAAGGCTACCCGGATGAGGATATTGCAGCCGAGCAGCAAAAGCTCAATGCCCTTTATGACAGCTTCACCGCCAAGTACGGCCTGATTAGCAGCCGGGGCAACAAGCTGGCCTTTTCGGAGGACTCCAGCTACTGTCTGCTCTGCTCTCTCGAAGTGCTGGATGAGCAGGGCAGCCTAAAAAGAAAAGCCGATATGTTCTCCAAGCGCACCATCCGTCCCCATGTGGCTGTCACCAGCGTTGACACGGCCAGTGAAGCGTTGGCGGTATCCATCTCGGAAAAAGCCCGCGTGGACATGGACTATATGGCGGAGCTGTCGGGGAAATCCCCGGAGGAACTGGAACAGGAGCTTGCCGGGGTGATCTACCGGGATATTCGCTGCGCGGAGAACCCGGAGGACATCCTGCCTTCTCTGGCGGATCTGGGCCGCTACCCCTTTGTCACAGCGGATGAGTACCTTTCCGGGAAAGTGCGCCAGAAACTGCGGATGGCAAAAGCCTTCCTGGAGGCGGCCCCAGCCGGGCAAAAGGAAACCGTCCGCAGAAATGTGGAGGCCCTGGAGGCTGTCCAGCCCCAGGATTTGGGCGCGGGAGAGATCGGCGTCCGCATTGGCGCGAACTGGGTGCCCGTCGAGGTGTACCAGCAATTCATGGTGGAGCTGCTTACCCCTTACGGGCAGGCCAGGAGCCGCATTAGAATCCTGCGCGCCGAAGCTACCGGCCAATGGAGTATCACGGAGAAAAACTTTGACCGGGCCAACGTCAAGGCCAATACCACCTATGGAACCAAGCGGATGAGCGCCTACCACATCCTGGAACACATCTTAAATCAGCGGGATGTGCGGGTATTCGATTATATTGAGGACGAGAACGGCAAGAAAAAGCCCATCCTCAACAAAAAAGAAACCGCGATTGCCCAGGACAGGCAGGAACTGATTAAGCAGAAGTTTGCCGAGTGGATTTGGAAAGACATTGACCGCCGGGAGCTGCTGTGCCGCATTTACAATGAAACCTTCAACGGCGTCCGCCCCCGTGAGTATGACGGGCGGCATATCCGGTTCGAGGGGATGAACCCGGAGATTACCCTGCGGCCCCACCAGGTGAACGCCATCGCACACATCCTGTACGGCGGGAATACCCTGCTGGCCCACGAGGTGGGGGCAGGGAAAACTTACGAGATGGTGGCCGCCGCCATGGAGATGAAACGCCTGGGGCTTTGCACCAAGTCGCTGATCGTGGTGCCCAACCACATCACCGAACAGTGGGCGGCGGAATGGCTCCAGCTCTATCCTTCTGCCAACATCCTGGTAGCGACGAAGAAAGACTTTGAAACCCAGAACCGCAAGAAGTTTTGCAGCCGCATTGCCACCGGGGACTACGACGCCATCATTATCGGCCATTCGCAGTTCGAGAAAATCCCTATCAGCGTGGAGCGCCAGCAAGCCATTTTGGAACGCCAGATCGAGGAAATCCTGGAAGGAATCGAGCAGGCCAAGGCGCAGAAGGCGGAACGCTACACGGTCAAGCAGATGGAGCGCACCCGGAAATCCCTGGAGACAAGGCTTGCCAAGCTCAACGACCAGAGCCGCAAGGACGATACGGTGACTTTTGAGCAACTCGGCGTTGACCGGCTTTTCATTGATGAGAGCCATTATTTTAAGAACTTGTTTTTAGCGACAAAAATGCGGAATGTGGGCGGCATTGCCCAGACCGAAGCCCAGAAATCCAGCGACCTGTTTATGAAAACCCAGTACCTGGACGAATTGACGGGCGGGCGCGGCGTGATCTTTGCCACCGGCACCCCCATTTCCAACTCCATGGTGGAGCTTTACACCATCCAGCGGTATTTGCAGTACCGGATGTTACAGGAGATGGGCCTTGTCCATTTTGATGACTGGGCGGGGAACTTCGGAGAGACGGTTACAGCTATCGAGTTATCGCCGGAGGGCACCGGCTACCGGGCTAAAACCCGGTTTGCCAAGTTTTATAACTTGCCGGAGCTGATGGCTGCCTTCAAGGAGGTTGCCGACATCCAGACGGCGGATATGCTGAAACTCCCCGTACCAAAGGCCAACTTCCACACGGAAGTCGTGAAACCGTCTGAGATTCAGAAAGAGATGATAAGGGGACTGGCGGAACGGGCCGAGAAGATCCACGCAGGAGGGGTTGACCCTCATGTGGACAATATGCTGCGCATTACCAACGACGGGCGGAAACTGGCGCTGGATATGCGGCTCATCCAGCCCCTGGCCCCGGATGACCCCAATGGTAAAGTAGCTGTCTGCGCCCGGAATGTGTACCGTATCTGGGAACAGACCAAAGAAAAACGCTCTGCCCAGCTTGTATTCTGCGACTTGTCCACGCCAACCACCGATGGCTCCTTCAGCGTTTACGATGATTTGAAAAAGAAACTGATGGACGCCGGTATCCCGGAGGAGGAAATCGCCTTTATCCACACGGCGGACAGCGAAGCCAAAAAGAAGGAGCTGTTTTCCAAAGTGCGCGCCGGGCAGGTGCGGGTGCTACTGGGTTCCACGGCTAAGATGGGAGCGGGCACCAACGTCCAGGATAAACTCATTGCTCTGCATGACCTGGACTGCCCCTGGCGGCCTTCCGATCTTCAGCAGCGGCTGGGGCGTATCGTCCGCCAGGGCAACGAAAACGAGGAGGTGGAAATCTATCGGTATGTAACGGAAGGCACCTTTGACGCTTACCTCTACCAGCTCGTAGAGAACAAGCAGAAGTTCATCGCCCAGATTATGACCAGCAAGGCTCCTGTCCGTGTGGCGGATGATGTGGACGAAACCGCCCTCAGCTATTCCGAGATCAAGGCGCTGGCCACCGGCAACCCGCTTATTATCGAGAAGTGCAACCTGGATATGGAGGTGGCGCGGCTGAATATGCTGAAAGCCAGCCACTTGAACCAGGTATATGCCCTGGAGGAGCTGGTGTACCGCAAGTACCCGGAGGAGATCACCCGGCTTACGGAACGGATTGCGGGTTATGAGCAGGATGTGGCGCTGGCGGCGGCCCACCCCAAGGCCCAGGAGGGCTTCTGCGGCATGGAGGTGGACGGCAGGCACTACGCTGAAAAGGAGGACGCGGGCAAGGCCATCATTGACGTCTGCACCCGTATGACCGGCTCCGACGCTGTTCTTTTGGGACAGTACCGGGGCTTTTCCATGGTGCTGGCCTACGACGGCAGGAGCAACGAGTACCGGATCACCCTCAAAGGCACCCTTTCCCATACGGTGACGCTGGGCGCAGATGTGTTTGGCAATATCACCCGACTGGACAACGCGCTGGAAAACCTGGCGGGCAGCCTGGAGGCCGAGCAAAACCGTCTGGAGGAAACCAAAACCCAGCTTGAAAACGCCCGCACGGAATTGGCTACACCTTTTGCCCGCGAGGAGGAGCTGGCGGAGAAAACAGCCCGTTTGAAAGAGCTGAATATTCTGCTCAACATGGATGAGAAAGACAAAACGCTGATGGACGACGGCCCCGACGAAGGGGAAGAAATCCCGGAAAGGAAAGTCGTGGGGCTGGAGCGTTGACACCTGTGCCGGCTGGAGCAATCCAGCCGGCCTTCTACATATCTGAAAAGGACATCGCCCCCTTTACATAGCCAGCCGCCCCATGCGGGCGGTAAATCTGCGGCTATGGAAAGGGGGCTGTATTTTTTTATGCCTTTTTACAACCAGGAGGAGATTGAAAAAGCGCGGGAGGTAGACTTATTCACCTACCTGCAAGCCTGCGAGCCGCAGGAGCTTGTCCACGTTTCCGGCAATGTCTACTGCACCAGGGAACATGACAGCCTGCGGATTTCCAACGGCAAATGGTGCTGGTTTTCCCGTGGGATCGGCGGGTACAGCGCGCTGGACTACCTCATCAAAGTCAAGGGCTGCTCTTTTATGGAGGCCATGGAGGCCGTCATCGGCAGGGCGTCCATCCCGCCGCCGTCCCGTGCGCCCGCCCCAAAGGCGGAAAAGCCCAAGCGCCTGCTTTTGCCGCCGCCCGCCCCGGATAACCGGGCCATGCTCCAATATCTTGCGGGCCGGGGCATTGACCAGGAGATTTTGGACTACTGCATTAAGACCGGGCGGATTTATGAGAGCCGGAACAAGGGCCACGGCAACGTGGTATTTGTGGGCTTTGACAAAGCCGGGAAAGCGCGGTTCGGCTGCCTGCGGGGGATTGGCGAAGCCCGGTTCCACGGGGATTTAAGCGGCAGCGACAAGCACTATTCCTTTGCCCTGCCCGCCTGCGTGGAAAACCCGGCTGTCCATCTGTGCGAGTGCGCCATTGATGTCATGTCCTACGCCACCCTGTGCAAGCTGGACGGGATGGACTGGCGGCGGCACAACCTGTTATCCCTGGCCGGGATTTACCAGCCGAAGAAAAAGATCGAGGAAAGCAAGCTGCCCGCCGCCCTCACCCGGTTTTTGGAGGATCACCCCCATGTAAAAACCCTCTATCTCCATCTGGACAACGACGGCCCCGGCAGGCTGGCGGCCAAGGCCATCCTGGCGGCTATTCCCGAAGGGTACGAGGTGAAAAACCGCCCGCCGCCCCAGGGGAAAGACGTCAATGATTTTCTCTGCCACCGGCTGAGGATTCCCATCCGCAGCGCAAAAGGAAAGGAGCTGGAACGATGAAAGAGTACGACATTACCATCCGCGAGACGCTGGAAATGACGGTCACGGTGGAGGCGGAAAGCCGCGAGGAGGCCCGCCGGACAGTGGCCGATAACTGGAAAAACGGCGAATATATCCTGGACGCGGAGAGCTTCAAGGACGTGGAGTTTTATCCCAGGGGCCGAAGCCGCGACCGGGATGGACGATGAATTGTTTTTTCGGACATCTGCGATTCCCCTGCGGGGAATGGAACGTGTATGTACCAGCAAGCATCGCCTTTGTGATACCACAAAGGCCGCTTGTTAGGGGGAACGCCCCCTAATACCCCTTTTGAAAGGATGGAGGTTTTCATGGAAGGATTGTTTTTCGCCATTGGATTTCTGCTGGGCGGTGTGGTCGGCGTGCTGATTATGTGCCTGCTTCAAATCAACCGCATAGGCAGAAAGGAGGATTCGGAAGAATGAGAAAACGCAACGTACACGTACAGTTTTGGCTGGACAAAAAAGAGGCGGAAGCCTTCAACAAAAAAGTAAAGCGCAGCGGCCTTTCCCGTGAGGCGTACCTGCGCCATCTGGTGAACGGCCTGGTTCCCCAGGACGCGCCGCCGCCCGCCTACTACGACTTTATGCGGGAGCTTCACCGGATTGGCGGCAACCTCAACCAGATCGCCCAGAAAGCCCATGTGCTGGGCGTCATTGATGAGCGCCGCTATGATGAGGAAATGCGAAAATTCGACCAGCTCGTCCGGGACATCACCAAAGCGGTGATCCTTCCCCGCGCTATGGACACGAAGGGGTCCCCGCGAAGCCTGCTTCGTGGGGAGAAGGAGCACCCGCGAAGCGGTGAGCCTTTTGACGCTTGCGGCAAAAGCGGCAAGCGGAGCGCGGTGTGACGTGGCTACCACGTCTATCTGGCGGGTGAACGGCTGGCTGGGCAAGGTTCTCATCTATATCGAGAATCCAGATAAGACCGAAAATCCTGATTTCTTTGAAAAGCAGGATATGGATGGCAAGGAGGCCCAGGGCCTATCCGATGTGATCGAGTATGCCGTCCAGCAGCAAAAAACAGGCAAGACGGTGGAAAGCGAAGGCGAAACGGTCATGCGGCAGTTTGTTTCCGGGGTGAATTGCAGCCCCTCTACGGCCCGCGATGAGATGATAGCGGTAAAAAAGCGTTTCGGAAAGGAGGACGGGACTGTGGCCTACCACGGCTATCAGAGCTTTGCCCCCGGCGAGGCCACGCCGGAGCTGGCCCATGAGATCGGCCTTGCCCTGGCAAAAAAGCTGTGGGGTGAAAAATACCAGGTGCTGGTGGCTACCCATCTGGACAGGGAAAATCATCTGCACAATCATTTTGTAGTGAACACGGTTTCCTTCGTGGACGGCATCAAGTACCATCGTACCGAGCAGGATTATTTCGATATGCAGCGGGAATCCGACCGGCTGTGCCGCGAGTATGGGCTTTCTGTCATTGAGAACCCCCAGCGGGGAAAATCCAAGCACTACGGGGAATGGCGGGCCGAGCAGGAAGGCCGCCCCACCTATCTCTCCCTCATCAAAGCCGATGTGGATACTGCCATCCGCCAGTCTATGACGGAACGGCAGTTTTTTTATCATCTGCGGCAGATGGGCTATGACGTCAAGGTGGGCAAGGATATTACGGTCCGCCCGCCGAATTACCCCCGTGGACGCAAGCTCATGCGTAACTTTGGCGAGGACTACTCGATGGAGAACATCCGCAGGCGGATTTTAGCCCAGCGCCGCCCCCAGCGGGAACACAGGCCGGAGCCGTTTCGGTGCAGGCTACACGGGGATTTGAAACAGGCCAAAAAGGTGACGGGGTTCCGCGCCCTCTACTTCCACTACTGCTATCTGCTGGGGGTATTCCCCCAAAAGCAGAACCGCCCGCCCAGGCGGGTGCCTCATGCACTGCGGGAGGATTTGATCCGGGCGCAGGAGCTTACCGATGAAGCCTGCCTTCTTTCCCGCCACCGCATTGACACCCTGGAGCAGCTTAACGCCTATCGGTCCGATGTGAAATCTCAGTTTGCCGGCCTGACGGAACAGCGGAAAAGCCTGTACCGGAAACTTCGCACCAAGGCAGTGCTGGCCGACCCTGCCAGGCAGGAGTATATCCGGGCTGAGATCTCCAAACTATCTGCGCAGATCAAGGAGCTGCGCCGGGAGGTGAAGCTGTGCGGGGATATTGCCCTGCGCTCCACTTCCATCAAGGATAAGATACAGGCCGCCCGTGAGGAAGTCTCCGGCAGGGATGAGAAAGCCCGCCAGGAGCCGGAGCAGGGCCGGGCGGCTCCCCCAGGAAGGAGATGATTTTTGATGTATAACTCAGGCGACGCGGCGGAGCAAGTGGTACGGATGAGCCTGGAGGGCGCTGAATTTGCCCTCAAAATCACCGGTTCTGCTGCTAAAAATCTGGCCGCCGCCCTTTACACGGTTCTGAAAGACCAGAAAAAGACCAAGGGCAAAGCCCGCATTGAAGCCATGCTGCGGGAGAAGCGCCCCTTAAAGGTTTACACCATCAAGAAGGAGGATTGCCCGGAGTTTGCCAAGCAAGCCAAGGGGTACGGGATTCTTTATGCGCCCATCCCGGTGAAGAAAGGCGACGACACCATCGACATTCTGGTGTTCGAGGATGACGCTGCCAGAGCCAACCGGATCGTGGAGAAGTTCAAGCTCACCGTTGTGGATACGGCTTCGATCAAGGAGGATATTGAGAAATCCCGCGAACAGCGCGGCAGCGAACCCGCCGCGCCGGAGCAGGCCATGCCGGAAAAGAGTGTGGACGACCAGCTTTTGGATGAGCTGATGGAAAAGCCCACCCAGAAAGAAAAAGCCCAGCCGGAAAATCCGGCAGCGGAGAAGAACGCCCCTTTTGCCCCAGCGGCGGAAAAATCCCCTCCGTCCGAGCCTATCTCCGAGAGCAGCAGCAAGTCCGCAAGGGGTACTTCTGATGGAGCCGAGAAGCCTTCCGTCCGGCAGGAGCTGCGGGACATCCAGGCCCAGCGGAAGAAGGAGGCGGAGGCTGCCAGGGCCGAGGAGCCGGCTGCACCCCAGAAGAAGGCGGCTCAGAAAACAACCCGGCACCAGCCGCCCAAACCCAAAAAGAAGCCCAAATCGAAAGAGAGGTAATCTGTGATGAATAATTTTGACGATCTGTTTGAACAGCAGCCCCAGGCGGAGGCCGCGCCGCAAAAGCAGGAAAGCCAGAAAGAGCGCCCCAAGCGCCAGTGGTGGCAGATCCGGGAGGAAAAACAGCGAAAAGAAGCCTATGCCACCTTGGACCGGATTTTTGGAGAGTTCTCCGAGGGTACGGGCAGTATGGAGGCATATCTGGATGTGCAGAGCCGTTTTCCCTTCCACTCTGCTCGCAATGCACTTCTGATTGGGGATAAATGCCCCGACGCGGTGCGTGTAGGCGGCTACAAGGAGTGGCACGCCCAGGGGATCGAGATTTTGGAGGATGAGAAGCGTTTGCCCATCATCATTCTGGAGCCGGGCAAGGCATACCGGCGTGAGGATGGCAGCGTGGGCCAGAACTTTTACGCCAAGGAAGTCTATGATATTTCCCAGACTACGGCGCGGGATCAGGTTCAGCCCCAGGTGCGCTACGATGACCGTCTGCTCTTAAAGGGCCTGATTGCCAGTTCCCCGGTGCCCATCCGGGCCGTGGAGGAACTGCCACAGGGCCGTGGGGCCATGTTTTCTGCAGAGCAGAACGCCATCCTGGTGAAAAAGGGCATGGACGCGCCGGACATCTTCCGCTGTGTTTCTCTGGAGGTTGCCAACGTGCAGCTTGCCCAAAGCATGGACGGCTATTCCAGAGAGACAGATGGCTACAAAGCCTATGCTGTCAGCTATATGCTCTGCAAGCGGTATGGCGTGGACGCCAAAGAGTATGAGATTTCCAAACTGGACGGCGTGTTTCAGGGGCAGGTCCCCAGGGAGGATATTCCTGCTGCCCTCACCGATATGCGGGATACGTTCAAATCCCTCAATGGCCGTATGGCCAGGGCTATGGGCCTCACCCGCGACAGCAAGCAGAAGGAACAGGAACGGTAAAGGAGGAGTAGACCCATGGAAAAACAGGAAAAAGTCGTCCTCACCCTGGACAGCTATGAGCATGGGATCATGATTCGCGCCCTCAACGAACTGCGCAACGATATGCTGGAGGAACAGCGTGACCCCGGCCCGGTGGAGGACGTTCTGCTGAAAACCATTGACGCCCCAGCCCAAAAAGACAAGAAAGCGAAGCGCCGGGATGAAGCCAGATAATAAGGCGGGCGGCCCCTGGCTCTATGCCCTGGGGCTGGTCCCGGTGATCTGGTTCGCCCTGCTGATTGCGCCTGCCATTTCCGGGGGACTTTCGGAGATCGTCAGCGCCCTGCCTGCGGCAATGAACAATCCATTCAAAATCGTGTGGTGTGAGGACAGTGTAAAAACTGTCCTCATTTTTATTGCCGCCTATGGGCTGGGCATTGGCATTTATCTTTCTTCCCGGCGCAATTACAGACGAGGTGAAGAACACGGTTCCGCCAAATGGGGCGATCCGCGGGCCGTGAATAAGAAATACCGGGACAAGGATCCGTTCAAAAACCGCATTTTTACCCAGCACGTCCGCATGGGGCTGGATGGCCGGAAGCACCGCCGCAACCTCAACACTTTGGTGGTGGGCGGCAGTGGTGCGGGAAAAAGTCGGTTCTACGCCAAAGTGAACATCTGCCAATGCAATACGTCCCTTTTTATTTTGGACTGTAAGGGGGAACTGCTTCGTGACTGCGGCGGCCTGTTGGAACAGATGGGCTATGAGATCAAGGTGGTGGACCTTCTGAACATGGAGAAAAGCCATTGCTACAATCCCTTTGCCTATCTGAAATCCGACAACGATGTGCAGAAGATGGTGACGAACCTTTTCAAAGCCACCACTCCGAAAGGGAGCCAGTCCAACGACCCTTTCTGGGATACTGCGGCCAGTATGCTCCTCATGGCGCTGGTGTTTTATCTGTGGTACGAAGCGCCGGAGGATGAGAAGAATTTCCCCATGATTATGGAGATGCTCCGAGCCGGGGAGGTGCGGGAGGATGATGATTCCTACCAATCGCCGCTTGACGAACTGTTTGACCGGCTGGAAATGCGCTCCCCGGATCACATCGCTGTGAAGTATTACAAGGATTACCGTTCCGGCTCTGCCAAAACGCTGAAATCCATCCAAATCACCTTGGCGTCCCGCCTGGAAAAATTCAATCTTTCTTCGGTGGCGGCTCTTACCGCCACGGATGAACTGGACCTTTCCAGCCTGGGCGAGAAAAAAGTGGCACTCTTTGCCCTCATCCCGGACAACGACGCCAGCTTCAATTTCTTGGTAAGTTTGCTGTATGCCAGCACTTTCCAGGAACTTTTTTATTCTGCCGACCGGGTACACGGCGGTAGCCTGCCCGTACCGGTGCATTTTCTCATGGATGAGTTCGCCAACGTGAGCTTGCCGGATGATTTCGACAAGCTGCTGGCCACCATGCGCTCCCGGAATATCAGCGTTTCCATCATCATTCAGAACATTGCCCAGCTCAAGGCGCTGTTTGAAAAGCAATGGGAATCCATCATCGGCAACTGTGATGAATTTTTGTACCTGGGCGGCAATGAAACGTCCACTCACAAGCTGATCTCTGAGAACTACCTGGGGAAAAGCACCCTCTGGCTGGACACCTACGGCAAGAGCACCGGGCATTCCGGCAGCTACTCCACCAACAACCAGATCACGGGCCGGGAGCTGATGACGCCCGATGAGGTCCGTATGCTGGACAATAACCTGGCCCTGCTCTTTATCCGTGGCGAAGCGCCGCTGATGGATGAAAAGTATGACCTTTTGAAACATCCCAACATCAAGTACACCACCGATGGCGGCGCGCCTGTCTATTCCCACGGCGGCACTGAAAACGCCGTGGCGGATATGACCATTGGCCGCCTCACCCCCGGCGACCTTGCCAATATCCAGGAGCCGGAAACCCTTTACGAACTTCTGTCCGATGAGGACATGGAGAATATCTTTCAATTTAAGGAGGACACCAAAAATGAAACTGTTTCATAAGGAAAGCAAGCAGAAGAAAGAAACCCGCAGCCTGCCCATGGGAAAAAAGAGCCGGAGCGCCTTTGCTGTTTATGCAGCCCTGGTGCTCATGCTGTGCTGCTGCACCACTACGGCCTTTGCCGCCAGCGACCCGTTGACTGTTATCAACAACCTCAGTGATTTCATCTTCGGCCTGATCCGCGCCGTGGGTATGATCCTGCTGGGCTTCGGCGTCGTGCAGATCGGCCTTTCTCTGAAAAGCCATGACCCCAGCCAGAGGGCCAACGGCTTCCTCACTTTAGCTGGCGGCGTCGTGATTACGTTTGCCAAGGAAATCCTCACGCTCATTACGGGCTGATTTTCCAGCGGAAAGGAGTATCGCTATGAATCTGAAATGCGAGTGCTATATCCACTCTTTGAAGCAGGGGGAAAAGAACGTGCTGGGTGAGGCAACTATCCTCAAACGCCTGGGGGACAACGACTACCTGGCCGAGGTGGGCGGCGTAAAATGCCACGCAATCTTCAACCCCTTTGTCGGACGGTATTTTGTGGATGATGTTTACGGCATTGTCCGCCAGCCGCAGGAGCGCGGCGGACGATAAGCGAAAATACGGCAGTGCGGGGGCGGGCCGCTGCGGCCCGTCCCTTACCGTTGCCGGAAAGGAGGTTGTTGAATGTCCGATAACTGGGTTGTTCAAAATTTGCAAAATGCCCTCGACACCTGGAACAAGTACCTGTCCGAGATCTGGCAGCTCATCACCCAAAGCCCGGAACAGTTTAAGGGTGGCTCCATCTGGGGCGTCATTGTCAACATCCACGACGCGGTGCGGGCCATTGGCCTTGCGCTTTTGGTGCTGTTCTTTGTAGTGGGCGTCATGCGTACCTGCGGCAGCTTTGCCGAGGTAAAGAAACCGGAGCACGCCTTAAAGCTGTTTATCCGGTTCGCCATTGCCAAAGGTGTCGTGACCTATGGGCTGGAGCTGATGATGGCCCTCTTTAATATCGTCCAGGGCCTCGTTTCAACAATAATGAACGCGGCGGGCTTTGGAACCGCGCAGCAGACGGTTCTCCCCCAGGAGATTGTCACGGCGGTGGAAAGCTGCGGCTTTTTCGAGAGTATCCCCCTCTGGGCGGTGACGCTCATTGGCGGGCTGTTTATCACGATATTGTCTTTCATTATGATAATGACTGTCTACGGGCGGTTTTTCCGCCTGTACCTTTACACGGCCATCGCACCGGTGCCCCTGTCCACCTTCGCCGGGGAACCGACCCAAAACGTGGGTAAGAGCTTTATCAAGAGCTATGCCGCCGTGTGTCTGGAAGGGGCCATCATTGTGCTGGCCTGTATCATCTTTTCCCTGTTCGCGGCGGCCCCGCCTGCTATTGACCCCAATGCGGCGGCAGTCACCCAGGTGTGGAGCTATATCGGGGAGCTGGTCTTTAATATGCTTGTCCTCGTGGGCGCGGTGAAAATGGCCGACCGCGTGGTGCGCGAGATGATGGGCCTGTAAAAAAGGAGGAAAATAAATGCGTTATCAAACCTATGTGCTGCACTTGATTGATGGAACCGCCATCCCAATGGTGGAGGATTACGACCTGCCCGCTGAAAAGGGAATTGTGGGCACTTCTCCAAAGCAGCCCCAGACGAGATTTTTACCGTGGGCGACCGGCTGCTGGGCTTTGCCTATATACCCAAGAGCAGCATTGTTTACCTGGAAACCGGCGATGTGATTGTGAGGTGATATTTTGGAAGTCAAGATCAACCGGGAAATCCGCAACTACACCGAATCCATGTTTTTCGGGCTGAGTATGCGGCAGTTCATCTTTTCTGTCCTCGCCTGCAGCGTGGCCGTGGGCCTTTACTTTATCCTGCGCCCCTACTTCGGGGTGGAAACCCTGTCCTGGATGTGCATTCTGGGGGCGGCCCCCTTTGCCATGCTGGGCTTTGTCACCTACCACGGCATGACGGCGGAGCAATTCATCTGGGCATGGCTGCGCTCGGAAATGCTGGAGCCGAAGGAACTCAAATTCGAGGACAGCAACTACTACTACGCGGCGCTGAAAGATACCATCGAAGGGCTGCAAACCGGGCGGCCCGCCAACCAGCAGCCCAAAGAGCCGAAACATTTTCACAAACGGAAGGAGGCCAAGCATGATTAAGACCATCAAAACCATGTCCAAGCAGGAAAAGGAGCGATACACCGTCCCCCGGAAAGTGCAGGACGTGATCCCCGTCCGCCGTATCTGGCCGGACGGCATTTTTTTGACCGGCAACCGCTTCTCCAAAACCTACCGCTTTTCGGACATCAACTACCTGGTAGCCAGCCGGGAGGACAAGGAATCCATGTTCCTCACCTACTCGGAGCTGCTCAATTCCCTGGACTCCGGCGCGGTGACGAAAATCACCATCAACAACCGCCGCTTGAACAAGGCCAACTTTGAAACGTCCATCCTCATGCCCATACAGGGGGATTTCCGGGACGAGTACCGTGGGGAGTATAACCAAATGCTGCTGGATAAGGCCACCGGGGCCAACGGCATTATGCAGGAAAAATATATCACCATCTCCGTGGTGAAGAAGGACGTTGAGGAGGCCCGCGCCTACTTTGCCCGCGTGGGGGCCGACCTCATTTCCCACTTTGCGGCCCTGGGTTCCAAGTGTGTGGAGCTGGACGCCACCGAGCGCCTGCGTATCCTGCACGACTTCTACCGCCAGGGCGAGGAATCCGAGTTTGTGTTCAATGCCCGCGAAATGATGAAACGGGGCCACAGCTTTAAGGACTATATCTGCCCGGATGGGATCGAGAAAAACAGCGACTATCTGAAGCTGGGCGATAAGTTCTGCCGGGTGCTGTTCCTCAAAGACTACGCCTCTTATATTAAGGATAACATGGTAACGGAGCTTACCGACATGGCCCGCAACCTGATGTTCTCCATCGACATTGTGCCGGTGCCCACGGATGAAGCCGTGCGGGAGGTAGAAAACCGCCTGCTGGGCGTGGAGACCAACATCACCAACTGGCAGCGCCGCCAGAACGCCAACAACAACTTCTCTGCTGTAGTGCCCTATGATATGGAATTGCAGCGCAAGGAAAGCAAGGAGTTTTTGGACGACCTCACCACCCGCGACCAGCGGATGATGTTCGCGGTGATGACCCTGGCCATCACCGCCGATACCAAGGAGCAGCTTGACAGCGATACCGAAGCCGTACTCTCCGTGGCTCGAAAGCATATGTGCCAGCTTGCGGTGCTCAAGTTCCAGCAGCTCGACGGCCTGAATACCGCCCTGCCCATCGGTGCGCGGAAAATCAACGCCTTTCGTACCCTCACCACCGAGAGTTTGGCGGTATTCATCCCCTTTAAGGTACAGGAGATCCAGGACAAGGGCGGCATTTACTTTGGAGAGAACGCCATTTCCCACAACCTCATCATGTGCAACAAGGCGAACCTTTTGAACCAGTCGGCCTTTCTGCTGGGCGTACCTGGCGCAGGCAAATCCTTCAGTGCAAAGGAATTGATTGCGTTCCTCATGCTCCACCCGGATTATGCCGACGATGACATCCTGATCTGCGACCCGGAGGGAGAATTTGGCGCGCTGGTCAAAACCCTGGGCCGGGAGAGAGCAACGGTGGCCCATCTGGTGGCGGGCGGAAAAGACCGCTTAAACGCCATGTATATGGTGGAGGGCTACGGGGAAAACAACCCGATTGTAGAAAAAAGCCAGTTTGTCATGTCCCTCATCGAGCAGATCGACAAGCGCGGCGTGGGGCCGCAGCACAAATCCATCATCGACCGCTGCACCGCCCTGGTGTACCCGGAGGCGGAGAAAGCCGGGCGGGCCGCCACCCTCTGCGACCTGCGCCAGAAGCTGCTGGAGCAGCCGGAGGACAAGGCGAAAGAGATCGCCCTTTCCCTTGAGCTTTATACCACCGGCTCTTTGGACATCTTTGGCCGGGAAAGCACCGTGGATTTGAGCAAGCCCTATGTGGTGTTTGACATCCATGGCCTGGGCGAGCAGCTAAAGCCTGCCGGTTCCCTGGTCATCACCGATACGATCCTGAACCGCGTCACCCTCAACTGGAAACGGGGCAAGCGCACCCATGTGTTCATCGACGAGTTTCATGTGATGTTTGAAAATGAGCAAAGCGGCATTTTCTTTAATTCCGCATGGAGGCAATTCAGAAAGCGCGGCGCTTATCCGACGGCGATCACCCAGAACGTGGAGTACCTTTTGGATTCCGTCCAGGCCAGCACCATGCTCTCCAACTCGGAGTTTATTGTCATGCTGAATCAGGCGGCGTCCGACCGGGCAAAGCTGGCGAAGCTCCTCAATATCTCCAATGAACAGATGAGCTACGTCACCAACGCAGACGCGGGCTGTGGCCTCATCCGGTATGGCAGCGCCCTGGTGCCTTTCATCAACCGGTTCCCCCGTGATACAAAGCTCTATGCTTTGATGACCACCAAGCCCGGTGAAGGTGTATTCGGCGGCGAGGAGGTGCCGGCATGAGCAATATCCGCTTTGCGTCCCCGGAGCACCGGGATTTCTTTTTAGATATGATGAGCGAGGCTCGGAGGAACGACTGTTACCACCGGGCCTTTTTCTATGTGATGGGGATTGCCCCGGAAACGCGGGCAAACATCCGCCGGATGTTTGATTTCAAGCAGGATTGCATTGAACCGGATGGTATGCACGGCGGCTGGCAGACCAGCGGCACCGTCCGGGTGTGCCGCCTTGCTTTTAATCTCTGGAACGGCTATACCGACCCGGAGCACAGCAACGCCTATTCCCCGGAGGATTTGTTCTGCTGCGAGTTCGCCCCCTACTTTATGGAAGGAGTGAAAATCCGTTACCCGGAATACTGCCGGGAGCTGCCCCCTGCGAAAAAGCAGGTGGAACCGGCGCGATGATACGTTTGAGAATGGAGGAATGAACAATGGCTGAACCGGCTCTTACGTTGCGGGACCACCCGCAGATCATAGACCTGATTTCCGTTCTGGAACAGAGCGGGCTTCAAAAGCAGAAGGAAGAAGTACAGGCCCTGGTGGGCTATATCGACGGTATGGAAGAAAAGCTGTCCCAGATGATGGACGAAATGAAGGAAATGCGCCTGGAGGTGGGCAAGCTCCACGACAAGGGAATCCGCGCACGGTGCTCCCAGCTTGCGGACACTGTGGAGGGTAAAGTCCGCCAGACCAAAGTGATGGTTTCCACGGCAAAGGAAAACCTCATTTCATCTGCAAAGCAGATGGTGCAGACCTTCCGGGAAAAAGGGCGCTCTGCCCTGTGCCATGCGGCCCAGGCCCTGCACATCCCCTCAGTTCTTTCCCGGATGGGACGGGGCTTTGCCCATTCGGAAAAAAGCATGGGGCAACTCGCTGTGAGACTGGACTCCATGCGGGAAGAATTGCACCAGGCGGGTGGCCACATCAAAAACGCCGGGCTTGCCCTTACGGGAAAGGAACCCCAGGAAAGCAAGGAATTATCTGCGGATAAGGGTGTGCTTGCCAAGCTGCGGAGCTTTGTGCTGTCTTGCGGCAAGGTGTTTTCGGAAATGGAACGCGACATGGCGCTCACGGTGGAGCGAATCAATGGCGGGCGCTCATCGGTGAAAACCGAACTGCAGGGGTTGAGATCGGCCCAGGCCGGGCAGCGCCGCCAAGCGGCCAGCAAGGAACAGGCACGATAAGTACAGGAGGGTGAAATATGAGTGACAAAGTGAAAAGCAGACTGATGATCGCTGGGGCGGCCTTTTGTGCCGCCCTGTTCCTTTTCTCCGGGGCTATGTTGGCCCGCGAATATCTGGACCAAAAGCAAAGCGCCGAAGCCTTTGACGAGGTGGCCGGGCTGGTCAAGGAAGATGTGGAGTTGCCCGCGCTGGAGCTGGCCGATGACCCGGCCCAGGAGCCGGAAGAACTCACGGCTTTTGAAAAGTATGCGGATGTGTACGCCAAGAACAGCGATTTGGTGGGCTGGATTTCTATTCCCGGCACCCGGATTGATTATCCCGTCATGCAGACCAAGGATAACCCCAACTTCTATCTGAAGCACGCTTTTGATAAGTCGTACAGCAGCTATGGGGTGCCCTATATGCAGGAAAACTGCGACGTCGGCATTTCCGACAATCTGATGCTGTACGGCCATCACATGAACAACGGCAGTATGTTCTCCGATCTGTGCAAGTACGAGAGTGAGGATTTCTACCAGGACCACAAGACCATTCATTTTGATACGCTGGACAGCTTTGGCGAGTATGAGGTAATCGCCGCATTTAAGACGGTGGCCTACTCAGAGCAAGGCTTCAAGTATTACCACTTCGTCCGGGCCGAACAGGAAGAAGATTTTGACGAGTTTATTGCCAAGTGCAAGGAACTGGCGCTCTATGACACGGGCGTGACTGCGGAATACGGCGACCAGCTCATTACCCTTTCCACCTGCGAGTATTCCCGAACCAACGGGCGGATGGTGGTTGTCGCCAAGCTGCTGGAGGAATAAGGGCGGCCCCGCCCGGGGAAGGAGGTGAAGCCCATGGGCAAGGGTATAAAAACAAGAGTTTCTGCGAAAAAAGGCATTAAAGCGATTGATAAAGCGGCGGTTGCTTCTGAACGGATGAAGGAGGCATATATCCGCACCAAGGATAAGGCCGACCACAGCCTGTATGCGGAGGAAAGCTCTCCTGGTGAATATGCGTCCGACCGCCTTTCCGCTGGGGTGGATAACGTCACCCATGAAGCGGTTCACCAGTTTGATAAACAGGGCCGCAAAGGGATAAAGACCACAAAGGAGAACATCTCCAAGGTCAAGGAGAATATCCAGAAGCGGAAAGCCGCAGCCGCACAGCCGAAAAAACAAGCTGAGAAGCAGGCGGCGAGGAAAACCCGGCAGGCGGCGGACAGGATCTCCGAGCCGGTAAGGACGCTCCGTCAGGAGCGCGGGGCCGTCAAGACCCTGGATCGGGGAAAGAAAAGCATTAAAACCGTGGACAGGGGCCGCAAGACCATCAAGCAGGCGTCCTCTACCGCCAAAGGGACGGTAAAAACCGCCAGCAAATCCATCAAGACGGCGGAAAAAACCGCCAAGGCCAGTATCAAGACCACACAGCAGGCGGCCAAAGCCGCCCAGCGGACAGCGCAGGCCACGGCCAGAGCCGCCAGGGCCGCCGCCCACGCGGCCCGCGCTGCGGCCAGGGCGGCGGTTGTAGCTGCAAAGGTTGCGGCCAAGGCTACCATCGCGGCGGTGAAAGCCATTATTGCAGCCACCAAGGCGCTGATTGCCGCCATCGCCGCCGGGGGCTGGATCGCCGTGCTGGTCATTGTCATTATCTGCCTCATCGGGCTTTTGATCGGCTCCTGCTTCGGCATTTTCTTTTCCGGCGAGGACAGCGGTTCTGGCTATACCATGCAGAACGTGGTGCAGGAGATCAACGATGATTACCAGCAGCAGATCGACACCACAAAGGCCAATCTGTCCCATGACGTGCTGGAGATGTCCGGCTCCCGCGCCGTCTGGCCGGAGGTGCTTGCCGTCTATGCCGTCAAGACGACCACCGACCCGGATAACCCCCAGGAGGTGGCCACCATTGACGACAGCAAGAAGGCCATCCTCACGGATATTTTCTGGGAGATGAACCAAATATCTTCCCGCACGGAAACCAGGACGGAAACGGTCATCACCGAAACCGACGACGGCCACGGCAATATCGTGGAGACGGAATCCACCGTCACCCAAACTTATCTGTATATCACCGTCAGCCACAAGACCGCCGAGGAAATGGCAGAGCAGTACGGGTTTGACAAAGAACAGAAAGAGCAGCTTGCCGAACTTTTGGCCGAGGAAAACCGCAGCCTGTGGAGCGCCGTCCTCTACGGCATTTACACCGAGGACGGGGCCATCGTCTCCGTGGCGCTCTCCCAGGTGGGGAACGTGGGCGGCGAGCCGTACTGGAGCTGGTATGGTTTTTCCGGGCGCGTCGAGTGGTGTGCGTGTTTCGTTTCCTGGTGTGCCAACGAGTGCGGCTATATTGACACCGGCGTGATCCCCCAATATGCCGGGTGCGTCAATGGCGTACAGTGGTTCAAGGACAGGGGCCAATGGATGGACGGCTCCGCCGAACCGGCCCCCGGCATGATTATCTTCTTTGACTGGGATGATGAGAACGGGCAGGACGGGCTTTCCGACCATACCGGGATTGTGGAGAAGGTGGAGAATGGGCGTGTTTACACCATTGAAGGCAACTCCGGCGATTCCGTCCGCCAGAACAGCTACCCTGTGGGGCATTATGAGGTGCTGGGCTATGGCTGCCCAGATTTTTAACAACCTAAAAAAGAAGAAGCCCAGCCGCGCAGGCGGCTGGGTACATAGGTTTACAACTCATTTAATTTATTAGACCGACGGTATTCCAGAGGAGAAAGGTCAAACTGTTTTTTGAATACGGCGGCAAATTTGCTTTGGTTCACATAGCCTACTTGCTCCGCTACTTCTGACACCGATAATCTCGTGGTGATGAGTAACTCCGCAGCTTTTTTCATTCGGACTTCCCGTAGATAGATGGAAATATTTTGACCAAAAACGCCACGAAAATAGTTTTTCAAGCTGGTTTCGCTGACAGAAAACTGAGCTGCCAATTCCCATGCAGGATGATGTTGCCGCAAATCGGAAGTGATAATTTTTTCAACACGTTTTGCTATATCTACCTGTGTTTCAGTAAAAAATGTGCAGGCTTGCGATGGGGGGATATTGTTAAGATTTTGTAGTAATGAAAATAGAGCCAGAACATAGATCTTCATTTGCGAAATCGAAAACGGAGGCGCAATATCAAAAAGTTCCCAGAGTTTAGTCAATATTTCTTCAACTTCAGGAGTAACTGCTGAGATATAAGTATTATCGTTTGGGCAAAAAAGTTCAATGATTTTAGGAAAGTCTATGCCAAACTCTTTTAGTATCCATGTACTCTCTGTTGCCAATGTATTAGTATCAACGAAAAGCTCCATTCCCTCATAGATACGGCGGGGATAGACGTATTGCTTTTGGGCAAAAGACTCCGTGAGAGAAATATCTCCATCTTTCACATATACAAAGTTTCCGTTATTCAAGATAATCTCACAACGACCAGTCATGCAATAGTTTAGAAGCAAAGGCCCTTTTTTAATGAAACTACCTTCATCCAAATTTGGAGCTGCCCATGTCGGAGAATTTATAAAAATATACGCAATAGTAAGTCCGGGGAAAAGTTGAAAAAACGTCATAGACCCTTTTCCTTCCTTGGTTTTCATAAGTAGTTCTGCGCTGAACTCGCTGCGTTTTATTGAAACGCCGGGAAATTCAATACATTTTCTAATAATATCATCAATCTTCATTTTTAACTCCTGTCGATTTGTCTGGCTCATTGCCCTTGATTTTAATTTATATTATAGAATTGCAAGCGAAGTCAGTCAACAAGAAAACTCGTTGCTGTTTGGAGCTAAAATGTTGATTGGTTATAGATAGACTTAGCTAACTGGTGTATTATACAAAGAGGTTAGGCAATGCTAACCCCAAAAACAATATGGAGGTACTCATTATGAGCAACAAGTTACAAGCAAAAGACCTGATTAACCTCGGCCTGTTCACCGTTCTCTACTTCGTGATCGGCTGCTGTGTCGCCATTCCTATTGGGTTTGTACCCATCTTTTTACCGATCCTCGGTGCCTTGTGGTCTTTGATTACAGGTATCCCTTTCATGCTGTTCCTGACAAGAGTGAAAAAATTCGGCATGGTTACGATTATGGGGATTTTAAGCGGTTTGCTGATGGGCTTGACCGGCATGGGCTTCTGGGGTGTGCCAATGGGATTGATCTTTGGTTTACTGGGCGATTTGATCCTGAAATCTGGCGGTTATAAAAGTGCTAAAAAAAGCCTGATTGGCTATGCGGTATTTAGCCTTTGGATGGTTGGTACATACATCCCCATGTATTTCATGGTAGAGGACTCCTGGGCCAGTTTCGCAGCCAGCTTCGGTGAGGAATACGCTGATCGAGTAATGGCTGTCATGCCCATGTGGAGCATTATTCTGGTGATTGCCGGGATTTTTGCATTTGCGATTTTGGGTGGTCTGTTAGGTAAGGCTCTTCTGAAAAAGCATTTTGCTAAAGCGGGAATCGTGTAATGGACGGGGTATCATTCTCTGCGACAACCGAAAAAAGAAAAGGGATATTGTTTGACCCTCGCACAAAGCTCGTCCTATTGTTGACGATTACGACATTGATGTTCAGCACCAGCAACGAAGGAATTATGAATATTGTCAAGCCCTGTTTAAGCCTTGTGCCTTTTGTGTTGATTTTGTCGGAACATCGTTTCAAAACAGCAGGAAAATATTTGCTGCTCTATGTAGCCTGCTTTGCATTGGAGCGGATTGCCCTTGTGTATTTAAGTGGCCTGCTTTCCTTTATCGTGCTTGCGATTACATCTATCATGACACGATTTGCACCTGGCATCATGACCGGCGCATGGCTGATCTCATCAACTTCCGTCAGCGAATTTATCAGTGCGATGGAGCGTATGCACATCACAGAAAAAATTGTCATCCCCATGTCTGTGATTTTTCGTTTTTTCCCAACAATTAGCGAAGAATATCAGGCAATTCGGGACGCAATGAAAATGCGGAACATCCGTTTCGGCGGAAAAAATCCCTTTCTGATGGTAGAATACAGGCTTGTTCCTCTGATGGTATCCGTTGTGAAGATTGGCGACGAACTTTCTGCCGCTGCGTTGACACGGGGGCTGGGTGCCCCCGTCAAGCGCACAAATGTATGTCAGATCGGTTTCCATGTTCAAGATGTGGTTGCCATCTTGTTTTGTATCCTCTGTTTTATTTTATTTTTATTGCAGCGGCAAATTACTTTTTGAGGAGGTGAGCCTGTGATACGGATTGACCATGTGACCTTCTCTTATGGGGAAGAAAGCGAGAGCACCGGTGGTGTTCAAGATATAAACCTGAACATAGAGGATGGACAATTTATTGTACTTTGCGGCGAAAGCGGCTGTGGGAAAACGACAATTACCCGTCTGATTAACGGCCTGATCCCTCACTACTATGAGGGCAAAATGAGCGGAAATGTTTGGGTGAATGAGGCAAAGGTTTCGGAGCAGCCACTTTATGATACTGCGAAAACAGTAGGCAGCGTATTTCAAAATCCACGCTCTCAATTTTTTAATGTGGACACGACCAGTGAAATTACATTCGGATGTGAAAATCTCGGCCAGCCAGAGCGAAGTATTCGAGAACGATTAGAAAAAACCGTCCGGGATTTTCATTTGGAGAAACTGATGGGGCGCAATATTTTTCACCTCTCCGGGGGAGAAAAACAGAAAATCGCCTGTGCTGGGGTGTCGATTATGGAGCCTGATGTACTTGTTATGGACGAACCATCGTCTAACCTCGATGCTTCTTCTATTCTCGATTTGAGATCTATACTTGCATTTTGGAAGTCGCAGGGAAAAACAATTATCGTGTCAGAACATCGGCTTTACTACCTGCGGGGCCTTGCGGATCGCTTTATTTATATTACTGCTGGACAAGTGGAAAGGGATTACTCTGCGGCAGAGTTTGAGCAACTTACAGAGCAGCAAAGAGCCGATATGGGCCTTCGCACCTTTATTCTTGAAGATTTGCTGCCGCCCGAAATATCACCGCAAATTGGAGAACAAATGGAGCTTCGCAATTTCTGTTTTGCTTATAAAAACGAGCCGGAAACGCTTCACATTCATGAAAGCAAAATTCCAGCGAACCGTATTGTAGGAATTATTGGAAATAATGGAGCTGGAAAATCGACTTTCTCCCGGTGCTTTTGCGGTCTGGAAAAGCGGTGCGGCGAGGTTATATGGAATGGAAAAGCCTACCGTCCCAAAGACAGGTTGAATACCTGCTATATGGTAATGCAGGAAGTCAATCATCAGCTTTTTACGGAAACGGTGTTAGATGAGGTTTTAATCAGCATGGAGGACGAAAGTAAGGAGCAGGCAGAAAAAATCCTTGCCGAGTTAGATTTAACAGATTTCAAAGACAGACACCCCATGTCTCTCTCCGGCGGCCAAAAACAGCGGGTAGCGATTGCTTCAGCAATCGCTTCTAAACGCTCTATCTTATTTTTCGATGAACCGACCAGCGGCCTTGATTATAAGCACATGAAAGAGGTCGCAAATGTCCTGCGACAAGTCAGGGACACGGGTATTACCGTGTATGTCATTACTCACGACCTTGAGTTGATATTAGACTGTTGTACGGATATTGTCCATTTTGAGGATGGTTCTATCATCGACCAATTTCCAATGGATGCGGATGGACTTGAAAAAATTAGAAACTATTTCATAAAGGGGGTATCTGTAAAGTGAAAGAAGAAAAGAAGGAGTCACCCATAGGCACCTTATGGGGATGGGGCAAGCCATATCACGGGAAATTCATCGGCAGCATTATCCTTGCGGTATTAGGCGTGGCCTGCCAGATGGTGCCCTATTTCTGTGTGGCGCATATTGTTACGCTTATGCTGTCTGGAGAGCGAGATTTCTTTCGCTATATAGTAGCTTGCGTAATTGCGCTTTGCGGTTATTTGGGAAAAGTCATATTTTCTAACCTGTCTACCACCATTTCCCACACAGCAACCTATTACACATTGCGCGATCTACGGGAGAATATCACAGCAAAATTGGCCCGTGTCCCTATGGGGACGATTTTGGATACTCCATCCGGTCAATATAAAACGACGATTGTTGACCGGGTAGAGGGAATGGAGCCGACCTTTGCGCACCTGATCCCGGAAATGACCGCAAATGTACTGGTGCCGCTTGTGATTGTAGTGTATCTGTTCTTTTTGGACTGGCGCATGGCGCTCCTGTCCCTTGTTACGCTGGTGGTGGGCCTTGCTGTCATGTCCGCCGGCATGAAGAATTATCCTGCCAAATGGGAGGGCGCGGTCAAAGCTGGAAAGCAGATGGCAAACGCCATTGTAGAATATATTGGCGGTATTGAGGTAGTCAAAGCGTTTAGCCAATCTGCCGGTTCCTACAAAAAGTATTCTGACGCAGTAAACTATAACGCCAATTACTATGTGGACTGGATGAGGGAAAACCAGAAAACCATGAGCGCCTACAATGCTATTCTGCCCTCGGTGCTGATCTGTGTGCTGCCCTGCGGTTTCGCGTTCTGGATTTCCGGCAGTCTGGAGCTTTCTGTTTTTTTATCCATTGTGATTTTCTCACTGGGATTGATTGGGCCGATTATTGCGGCTTTTACCTTTACGGATGATTTGGCTGTGTTGGGAACTAATGTGGAAGAAATCAGCCAGCTTCTGAACGCCGAAGAACTGCACCATAAGGATATGCCTGTCAAGTTGGCAGATACCAACATTTCTCTGAATCATGTGTCGTTTTCCTATGACGGAGTGACAGAGGTTTTACATGATGTGAGCCTCGCTATCCGGCCCGGAAGCATGACTGCCTTTGTGGGGCCATCCGGCTCCGGTAAATCTACTGTGGCAAAATTGATTGCCGGATATTGGGATGTTACATCCGGCAGCATTACTCTCGGCGGCTATGAACTGAAAGACATTTCACTCACTGAAATTGCAGACCAGATTTCCTATGTATCCCAAGACAACTACCTGTTTAACCGCAGTATCCGGGAGAATATCCGCATGGGAAGGCCCGGTGCCACGGACGCGGAGGTGGAACAGGCTGCCAAACAAAGCAGCTGCGACGCCTTTATCCGCAAGCTGGATAATGGCTATGATACGGTTGTCGGCAGTGCCGGTTCCCATCTTTCCGGCGGCGAACGCCAGCGGATCGCCATCGCCCGTGCCATGCTGAAAAATGCGCCGGTTGTCATTTTAGACGAGGCAACAGCCTACATCGACCCTGAAAACGAGGCGCTGGTACAGAAAGCCATTTCCGCTTTGACTGTTGGCAAGACCCTGATTGTGATTGCACATCGGCTGTCTACCATTGTTGGCGCGGACAACATCGTTGTGGTGAAGGATGGAACCATCCACGCACAGGGTACGCATGAGAATCTGCTGGAAACCTGCCCTCTCTACCGGGATATGTGGCAGGCGCATATCGGCGCAAAAGACCAGATGTAAGGGGGTGTTGTCAGATGTATGGAACATTGAAAAAAATCTTTGCTTTTGCAGGCAGCAAAAAGGGGCTGCTGAAAAAATCCCTGTTATTTTCATTCCTGTCCGGGCTGTTTTCAGCTATGCAGTTTGCCGCCCTTTTTGTGGTGATCGGCGCGCTGGTATCTGACAACCGGGACGGAAAGTTTATCTGGATTTCGCTGGGAATTATGACCGTTTCCCTCATTGGGCGTATCATTACGACCTATTTCTCCACGATGGAGCAGACGGAAACCGGCTATTGCATGGTGGCGGAAAAGCGTATCCACATCGGAGATCGGCTGCGCTACATCCCGATGGGCTACTTCAACAAGAATAGTATTGGGAACATTACCGCCATTGTCACAACAACTTTGGGCGATGTAGAGAACTCGGCGGCCCGTGTCCTGGTGTCGGTGCTGGGTGGATTTTTCAACTCGGTTGCCCTTGTCATCGTCCTGCTGATATTCGACTGGCGGATCGGTCTTGTGGCCGCTGCCGGTGTCCTGATTTACCTTGCGGCGGCGGAACTGGCGCTTCGCAAATCTGTCGCACTCAGCGGGGTACGCCAGCACACACAGGAGTCCCTTGTGGAGTCCGTGTTGGAGTATATTCAGGGCATGGGGATTGTCAAAGCATTTGGGCTGGAACGGGACAGCACACAGTCTATCGGCAGTGCAATTAAGGCAAGCTGCCGGGACAATTTGAAACTGACAAAGGCCAGTGTTCCCTATGACGCTATCAAACAGGCCGTTGTTCGGGTGTTCAGCGTCATGCTGCTTTTGGCCTCAGTCTGGTTCTGGCTGGACGGCTCCCTGCCGCTGGCCTACGGCCTGATTTTGGTGATTGCTTCTTTCATGGTGTTCAACGATTTGGAGAACGCCGGGAATATGGCCTCTCTGCTGCAAATGCTGGCAGCCTCGATGGATACGGCAAACTCCATTGATGACACGCCGGTGATGGACGAAAAAGGCGCTGACATTACGCCGAAGTCCAGCGAGATTGTGTTTGACAAGGTGGATTTTTCCTACGCAGACCGCAAGATATTGGATCAGGTCAGCTTCACCATTCCCGAAAAAACAACTACGGCCATTGTCGGTCCTTCCGGGGCAGGTAAGACAACGATGTGCAACCTGATTGCCCGTTTTTGGGATGTGAACGCCGGGAAGATTACCATTGGCGGTACGGATATACGGGATTTCAAGCTGGACAGCCTGATGAAGAATATCTCGATGGTGTTCCAGAGCGTGTACCTCTTTGCAGATACGATTGAGAACAATATCAAGTTTGGCTGTCCGGACGCCTCCCATGAACAAGTGGTTGAGGCAGCGAAGAAGGCTTGCTGCCATGACTTTATTTCTGCTCTGCCGGAGGGCTATGACACCGTGATTGGCGAGGGCGGCGGCACTTTGTCCGGCGGCGAGAAGCAGCGGATTTCTATCGCCCGCGCCATGCTGAAAAATGCACCAATTATCATTTTAGACGAGGCGACAAGCAGCGTTGACCCCGAGAATGAGGATGAATTGCAGCGGGCTATCGAAGCATTGACCCACGACAAGACCATTATTATGATTGCGCATCGCTTGAAAACCGTTCGGAATGCTGACCAAATCCTTGTGTTAGACAACGCTCATATTGTCCAGCGCGGTACTCATGCAGAACTGATTCAGCAAAAGGGCCTGTATGCCGATTTTGTATCGGCCAGACAGGAGGCCATAGGCTGGAAACTTGCGCAGTAATTTGGAAAGGAGGTGCGCCATTGGCCTTGACATCATCTATGGAGGATTATCTTGAAGCTGTACTTATCCTTCATCAAAAGCATGGTAGTGTTCGTGGCGTTGATATAGCTGTGTATTTGGGTGTTACAAAGCCTTCTGTAAGCCGGGCAGTTAAGGAATTATCAAAAATGGGCTACCTTCTAAAAGAGGCTGATGGTACGCTTTCCTTAACACATAATGGTCAAAAGGCCGCAAAACAGATTTACGAAAAGCACCAGTTTTTCACCAGGCAGCTCATCGAGGCTGGTGTACCCCAGGATATTGCAGCACAGGACGCTTGCAAACTGGAACACGTCATCAGTGAAACGAGCTATAAGAAATTGAGAGAAGCCGCCTGGCCAAGCAGCCGGGAGGTGATACCATCGGACGAGTCGTGATTATGGAGCTGGAGGATAAAGACAAAAGGACATTTGAGGATTTTCTTACCTTTTTACAGTTCCACCCGGATTTGAAAATGTGGGAGATTGACCCGGAGCCGATCCTGTCCCTTCCCGGTCTGCAAATCTACCCAGACCGCCGAAAAATCTATCACGGCCAGCAGGAAATTGAGCTGAATACCAAGGAGTTCGCCCTGCTCTGCCTATTAGTGACCAATAAAGGGCGGGTACTTACCTACGGACAGATGTATGAAAAAGTCTGGAAGGAAGAACCCTTTGGCAATGAAAATATCGCGGTGGGCAGCCATGTCCGCAGTATGCGGCAGAAATTATATGCCGTATATCCCAAACCGCCGTTTGTGATTTCCTGTATTCGGGATGTAGGGTATCGCTTTGAGATTAATTCTTAAGTATAAGGCAGTAGTCTAACGATTTAGGCTGCTGCTTTTTCCTGTCTGTTTTCACGCCGGCTCGCCAAAACCTTGCAAACGTCGATTTTTTATGAGATTTTCCCGCCGCATATTGTCTGAACTTGCGACCGAATTGTGTTCCATTTGCGTTTCTTGCTCATTTTATTTGCATTTCACCTATTATACTACCCCTATTAACATTTTAGTTTGGGGAAAGGTGGTGATCTCTGTCAGCTTGTCCCCATAAGGGGATAGCATGGAGCCAAAAAGAAAGGAACCTGGCGGTTGCCTGCCATCTGACGAACAAAAAATATTTTCCGTACATAGCGCATTCCTCAAGGGGATTGCGGTATTTTTTTGTTCGACAGGCTTTTTCTTTTTCCCTGGGCCTTACCCATCATCCGGCAAAAGACAACAGCCAAGCGCGTGCGCCATAAGGTGTGCGCGCTTTTTCTATGTCGGGAAATGCAGATTTCTGTTATTTCCCGTTAGGACAAGCCAGCCCCATTGCAGGGGGCCGCCGTCCGTCTGGATTTCTTCCCGAAATTCAGACGAAACGGAGGTACACAGCGTGGACGCTGGTAAAAAGAAAATATGGGTTCGCGGCCAATTTGTCGAGGTTACGGACGAAGTATATACCGCTTATATGCGGGGCGACCGGAAAATGCGCTACTTTGAGGCGGATCTGAAAAGCGAGCGCCCGGTTTACGGCAGCAACGGCGAAATCAAACAGGTTCTCCCCAGCCGGGAGGATTCCCTGGACAGGCTCATGGAAGAAAACGCCCGCCAGTTTGCCGCTGCTGCGGAGAGCGTGGAGGATGTAGTGATCCGAAAACTTGCGGTGGACAAGCTACATACCGCGCTTATGCAGCTTACCAAAGAAGAACGGGATTTTATCTCCGCCCTGTTCTTTGACGAGAAAACAGAGAGCGACGTGGCAAAGTGCCTGGGTGTTTCCCAACAGGCCGTCCACAAGCGGAAAAACAGGATACTCAAAAAGCTGAAAAACTTTTTTGAGTAAATAGGGTTGTTAGACCTCTCACTCAACGGCAAATAGAGTGAGAGGTCTTTTTTATCTCTCCCGGAACTTTGAAAACTGCATACCCATTCATCAGGCACATTCCCGCTGCTTTGGCGAAAGCCAAAGCCCAGGCGGCTGCTGCGCGGCGATCTGCCGGAAGAAAACAACGAGACACCACCGAAAAAGAAAATGCAGGTCTTTGGTTTGTTCTTCCCGGCAAGGAGCGAGAAACAGCAGGCTGCCAGTACCGGATGGCTCCCGGTACGGCCATGACCGGCAGCGGGGACAATGATACTCCCGTCCAGCCTAACGTCCGAGCGTTGAAGCGGCTCCATTTTGCCGTGATCCGTCGCAGGCAATGGGGGCGGTTGCGTGAGAACCACGCGAGGGGTGAGATTCCCCGTGGAGCTGGCCAGCCGCCAGCCGTTTGATGACTTCCCACCCGGTGCTTCGGGGCGTCGAGGACAAATAGGAGCACCTTTGAAATACGGGCTGTGCAGCAGGACGGGCCAATGAAAACAGGAGAATGGTTCTATCTCTCCCCGGCCTTCATTCTGTTCTGCTGCGCGGCCTCTACATAGGCGGCCCATGCCGCCTGATTTTTCAAAGGGAGGTCATAAGACATGAACAGGACATATCTGCGCGGCGATATGTACTATGCCGATCTGGGCCGGGGAATCGGCTCCGAGCAGGAAGGTTATCGCCCCGTCCTTATTCTTCAGAACAACACGGGGAACAAATACAGCCCCACCGTCATTGTGGCGGCCATTTCCAGCAAAGTGGACGCCAAGGCCAAGCTGCCCACGCACTATCTTCTCCAGGCGGAAAACGGGCTGGAACTGCCTTCTCTCGTTCTTTTGGAACAGCTCCGCACCATTGACAAGAAACGACTGGGCGCGTACATCGGACATCTGGAAGAAAAGCATATCCGAAAAATCAACCACGCCCTGGCGGTCAGCGTGGGGCTGATCGAGGAGGTTCCCGAAAACTTAATCATGTGCCTTTGTCCGGCCTGTGCCAATAACTTCTACGGCACAGGCTCTTATTATTTGCGCAGGGTTCACCCCGACAGGGTGGAAAAGGATATCTGCACCTACTGCGGCCAGCGTCCCGGCTTTGACTATGAGGTTGTGCGCCGGAATGGGCACGACAATGGAAAAGGAGGGCTGCGATGATGAATTACCCGGACGTTCCTATCTGGGAAAAATATACCTTAACCATTGAGGAGGCAGCCCGTTATTTCCGTATTGGGGAAAAGAAACTCCGAAAGCTGGCGGAGGAAAACCCGGACGCAAGCTGGCTCATTATGAACGGCAACCGTGTCCAAATCAAACGCCGTCAGTTTGAAAAGGTAATAGACTCTCTCGATGTGATCTGAAATCGCACATTTGCACCGGGCCGTGATTGCGGTATAATATGGATGTATCTCGTATCAAGGCTCATTCCGGGGCGGAAAGGAGCTGCATACTATGTCAGAAAAACGGCGCGATAACAGAGGCCGCATTTTAAGAACCGGAGAGAGCCAGAGAAAAGACGGGAGATACGCATTTAAGTACACGGACGCATACGGGAAGCCCCAATTTGTCTATGCCTGGAAACTGGTGCCCACAGACAAAACGCCTGCGGGCAAGCGGGATGATAAATCCCTGCGGGAGAAAGAAAAGGAAATCCGCAGGGATATAGACGACGGGATCGACACCATTGGCAAAAAGATAACGGTATGCCAGCTCTACGCCAAGCACACCGCATTGAAAAAGAATGTCAAGTACGGCACCGAAAAGGCCCGAAAAAACTTTCTGAAGCTGCTGGGTGACGATCCCCTCGGTTCCCAAAGCATTGAAGATGTGAAGCCGTCCGACGCCAAAGCCTGGGCCATCCGCATGAGCGAGAAAGGGTACAGCTACCAGACCATAAAAAACCACCAGCGCTCCTTGCTGGCGGCCTTTTACACGGCGGTGGAGGACAACTACATCCGAAAAAATCCTTTCCGGTTTGCCATGAACACGGTGATTGAGGATGACCGGGAGGAAAAAATCATCCTTACCCCAGAACAGGAAGAAAGCCTCATTGCCTTTGCACAGGGCGACCCGGTTTATTCCAAGTATGCGGATGAACTCATCATCCTCTCAGAGACGGGTGTGCGGATTTCAGAGCTTTGCGGTTTCACCACTCACCTGGATTTCAAAAACCGTGCCATCCTGGTAGACCACCAGCTTTTGCGCGACGCTGAAATAGGCTTCTATATTGAAACGCCGAAAACCAAAAGCGGCGTCCGGCAGCTCCACATGAGCGAGAAAGCCTACGAAGCCTTCCGGCGCATACTCAAACGGCGCGGCAAGGTGGAGACGATCACGGTGGATGGCTACACGGATTTCCTGTTCCTCAACCGGGACGGTTTACCCAAGACGGCGGCCAACTACAACGCCATGATTAAAGGGCTTGTGAAGAAGTATAACAAGCTCCATAAGGAGCAGCTTCCCAAAATCACAGCCCACACTTTCCGGCATAATTTCTGTACGAGGATGGCCAATGCCGGTATGAACCCCAAAGCCTTGCAGTACATCATGGGCCATGCGAACATCACCATGACATTAGGCTATTACGCCCATGCGTCCTTTGAATCGGCCAAGGCCGAGATGGAGCGTATCGAGGCTGAAAAGGCAGCGCCAGCCTCAATAGCTGCGTAGTAGTAAAGGCCAGGTTTACTACCCCTCTACTACTTTTAGCGGCAATTTCATGCCGGGACTTGCCACTATATGCGTATTGTTCTCCCATAAAGCAAATGGCGAAAAAACCCATAAATACAGGCTTTGCCGCCATTTGCCGAGTTACATAGGGTTAGGTCTAAAAATTGTTTCGAGATTATAATAAACCATGTAAAAAAGTGTCGCTCCGCCCTCTTTTGGTTCGGAGCCGCAATCCCAAACAGGCCGCCCTTTTTCCAAAGTGTGGCTGAAGGAGGTTTATTATGAAGAAGAAACTTTCCCGTCTGCTGGCCCTCGCCTTGGCCGCAGCGCTGACACTGAGCGGATGCAGCAGCGGTACCACAGAAGATCCGGAGAGCTCCGCAGAAGCGCCCAGCTCTGCAGCGCAGGAGGAGCAGGAGTCACAGGGCGAAGCGATTGAGGACCTGGTCATCGCGCGCCTTTCCACCGCAGAGATGCAGACCTTCAATATCCTGTACAGCCAGACAATGGAAGATTTTGCTAACCTGTGCAACATGGTGGATTCACTGATGGAGATCGACAACTACAGCCGCATCGTTCCCTGCATCGCAGAATCCTACACCACCAACGAGGACAAATCGGTCTGGACTTTCCAGATTCGTGACGGCGTCAAGTGGGTGGACGTCAACGGTAACGAGAAGGCCGACTGCACCTCTCAGGACTTTGCCACCGCGATGGAGTGGATTTTAAACTTCCACAAGAACGAGTCCTCTCAGACCTCCGATTTTCTCATTATGTTGGAGGGTGCAAACGAATATTATGAGTATACCAAGACCCTCTCCGAGGAGGAAGCCTTTGCGCTGACCGCAGAAGAAGGCTCCGTCTTTAAAGAGATGGTCGGCGTTGAAACCCCTGATGCGAACACCCTGATCTACCGCTGC
>OLWP01000278.1_pt1 | contig 30785 bp, 27 predicted proteins | sample 1673741 | NCBI WGS metagenome assembly OLWP01 (sample SAMEA103958125, study PRJEB25191) | human gut metagenome
CAGGCGTTATGTTGAAATCAACCAAACTGAAAAACACTCTGCTGGTAGGTGCAACCGTAATACTTGTATCATGCGGCGAGAAAAAGGAATGGGGGCTGGACAGTTATATTTATGATATCCGGATTTTGAAAAGACATGGAATTGAAGATATGTCAACAGAGTTTTTGGAGATATGTATTATAAGGGGGATGTGTAGTTTACAACCAATCTACGTACAACCGTCCGCGATAGCGTATAACCTGTAAAAAGATAGCCGTCCATATTTTTGGGCGGCTATCTTTGCTTTTTTTTCCATCTGTCGGGAAGCAAATCACGATAATTTTCTATAGGGGTATTAAGAGGCCATGCGGCACAACGGTCTATAATGTCGCAGAAGTATTCAAATATGTTTATTCCACATCTATGGCATGTTATGGCTAGTGAACGGTACAGCACAGCTCCTTTAGCTCCGGTATGGGAGCCAATTGTCAGCCGTCGTCTTGTCAGTGATATATACCTGTTTATCCGTTCAACTTCATTGTTGTTAAGCCTGTAAGTAGGTGATGTGAAGATTTCAGGGATTTCATGCCACTGTTTCAACGCATGTTCAGCAGCAGCATTGAGAGGGTCATCCGGAGGTATACCTGGACGGTCTTTAATTTCAACCAATCCTCTGTGGATTTTTTCAAGCATCACCTTTGAGTAGCGTTGTCTCCACTGAAGATGGTCTTCGTCAGTCCATCCATACTTGCCTGTTTTGTGTTTATATTCGAAGTGATACAACAGACCGAAGCGTTTTGCCATTTGCTGGGCTGTGGTATTATCCTTTATATCCAGGAACTTCCGTTTTATATGTTGCAGGCATGGAAGTCTTTTCATACCTTTCAGATTTCCGATTCCGATATTGCGGTATCCAGAGTAACAGTCGCACTGGAAGACTCCTCTAAATCCTTTTATTTCATTTTCGAAGACTTCAGCCGAACGTGAACCGTCATCATAGAAGAAATACACCAGACCGGTGGTCATACCGACAAACACCCAGATATATCCTTTCTTGATTTTCTTTCCTGAATCAGTGGCTGCCTGCAGACGTACTTTCTGATAAGTTTCATCACCACAGATATAATTATCCTCAAGGACAGCCTTGGCAAGAGCCTTATAAAGGTTTTCAAGCTGTACTTTGGTTTTGCTGATAAGTTTCTGTGCGGTGCCCTTATCCAAGTCAAAGCCGTGTGAACGGAAGTATTCCACGGCATTCTCAAGAGGCATTCCGTGCAGATAGCGCAGTTCTGCCAGACCAGCTATAAAAGATGAAGTGTATTGTGAGTTCAGAAGCGGAGTTGCAGGAACACTGCCCTTGAAGATCGTACCGTCCTGAGCATATTTTTTTACTTTGTAGATTCTTTTAATGAAGCGCATGGGAATCATCGAGTAACGCACTACATCGCATGTACACATGTATCTGGCTATTTCCGGATTGAACTCCGGACTGTCAGGTTCTACCTCGACGGTTTCAATCTCGCATTCAGGATGTGTCTTTTTCCTTGCCCCGTTGTTTGTACGTTTCCTTTCCTTCTTTAGTTCAGGAGTATCAGGGCTGGACATTACCTGTTTAGCCTGTCTTTCTGAAGGGGATTCCTGAAGACGACGCATAGCCTGTCGTGCAGTTTTCTCCTTGCTGAGTTCAATGTTCTTTCCTTTGAGAACTTCCTCCAAAGAGGCTATTTGTCTTCTCAGCTCCTCAACCGTAGCAGTCAGTTTCTCGTTTGCTGAAGCAAGTGAACGGACAGATGTAAGAGCCTCCTCCAGCTTGCCCTGGAGGAAGTCTGTTTGGTGTTGCAAAAATTCTATCAGTTCATCCTTTTTCATGCTTTAAAGTTACGAAAAAAGACTTGGGTGTGCAACTTTTCTTTGATTTAATTATTTGAATATCAATATTATATACGCTATTTTGCGGCCATCCTAAAGCGATTCTCGACCGTTACCTTTACAGGAGTGAGCCCCCTCATGAGCATGTAAAAGTCATCCCATTGAAGCCTGCGGACACTCTCATCACCGTTTTTCAGCACTTCACGGAAACGGCCTTGGGACAGCCTTTTAGTGTACATCAAAAAACCGTCACCGTCCCATTTTAATGCCTTCATAGTCTTACGGTCTTGTGAGAAAAACACATATACATCTCCCGAAGCCGGAGAATGTCCTTTCCACGACCATATCATTTGTGTCAGACCACGGATACCGTAACGCATGGATACAGGTTTCTGACAGACCCACAGATGCAGACATGAATCAAGACCCCACATGACCGGCCTCCTTTCCCATTTTACGGATAAACTTCGCTATAACAGACAAGTCAGTATCTGCCGGAAAGCTTACTTCCACATTACCGTCTACTCTGACTGTAATCACATTGCAGTTTTCTGCAGGAAGAAAACCTGCCTCCTCAAAGATTACATCTTCAAAAGGTATTTCTTTATATCGTGATTTAGCCTGCCGACCATAACGTGGATCTGTATAACCCGGTAGTCCTACAACAGTGAGTTTATTACGCCATAAATACTTGCTCATTTTTTTCCAGGTAATACCATAGTTTCCACAATATTCTGTAAAACTGCCAGGTTGCTTGCCTTGGAAACAAAGATTCTTGTATTCTTCATAAACCTTAGAGTAAAGAAAAACCAAATGGGTAAGTTTTCTATAACCGGGAATAGAACTCATGTTTGGAAACTCTTCCCTAACTATCTGATACATCTTGCTAAAGCTGACTTTATGTTCCAAACAATACTCTCTGAAGGAACATGATTGTTGGCCTGTAGCACATAATTCTTTAAAAGCAGAAAAAATCTGCTTGTAGTATTCTACTTTTACCATATCTAAAATTATATGGCAAAGTTAAAAATAATACAGGCAGACTACAAGACGCTATCGCGGACGGTTGTACCAATCTACTAAGAACTAGCTCTCCCCCTTTAATGAATAAGTTCTATCTCTGTTTGTATCGTAATTGAAGAACTACCATCTGCTGAACGGCATGTGTGGTGTGAATAGGAATCATATAGACTGTTTTTTTGTAACATCCCAAACAAACAGAGAGTTTATTCAAACCAATCTTTGACACGTACTTTAATGGCGTGTGATTCTTTTCAGCGTCTTGATAAATTCAAGAATCGAATTCTTCGTGTATATATTTTTATTTTAGGTATATGCGCGCAACTATCTATTTCATTTAAAGAAGGGACTACAAGTGAATGGCTTTAACTCTGGATATATTATGAATTGTCGCTTCGGTGAGGACTGGAACAAAATTATTTTTCTTAACAAGTTTAAACAGTGTGTTACCCCCCCCCCATTTCTATTACATTTGTTGACAAAATTTCATATTGTCTCTCCAAATGCTAAACGAAGGTGCTTTTTGACTGAAGACTTTTTGTTGGAAGCGTAAATTCATAAAAAAATAGTATTAGATATACTCCTTACTGCTATAACGCTTGCAGACGACACTAGGTCGTTCCTTTTGTTTCTCCAAATAAATGATACAAGACTTTTCATACGTAAACAAATTGCGCTCCCGACCTAACGAGAGAGCTATTTTTGATAGTTTTTAAATAGTTTTTTTAGAATTCAGATAAAACAAAAGACAATGCTTGTAAAGATGCAAGTGCATTGGTTATATTATCTTCCGACATTTATGGTTTTACAACTAAGAATAAAGAAATCGCAATACATTCTCTGTACTACGACTTCTTCACTAATCAAAATTTCCCACAACCCTCCATTCATTTCAGGCTGATAGTAAAGCGAATGTGAAATCATCCTAAGCCCATTCTACCAACTTTTCCGATGCAGGTAAAACTGTCGGACTAACCTGGTATATTTTCTCCGTTTATGCCTCTTCACCACCTACCCAATCTGCACCCTCAGCACAATGGACTGAGGAGCTATATCCAGCCATGCATTCCTTATCCTGCCTGCCCCGAGAATCTTGGCACTCTTCCGGTATGCGTCCAGAAAATCGGTCTGGCTTATATGATAGGGATATACACAACCCGGAATTACAGGAAAAGGCCGGGGCATCTCAAAACCGTCATATCCGTGGGCGGTCATCATGAAGGCATCGGCATCCATGATATCCTTCACCGGGTCAGCATTATAGGCACTGTAGTCAAGTCCCCGGTGGAAGAACATGGCAGCCATATTACCGGTTGTGCATAGCTCGAACCTGACCCTGCCCTTACCGATTGTACTGTCCAGATACGCTTGCACCGATGCTTCAACCTCATCTTTGTTCATTACTTGCAGGTCATATATTTTGCCTGCTATAAATACTTTCTTACCCAATTGTTGGGTACTGTTTGTACTTTTCTTTTTCATAATTTTCTGTAATTTAATGAATTAATAAATTTATATTATCCGGCGAGAGCACAACCTCCCCATTGATCAGCCATCGCATCCGCTATCCCGGGGAAAGTCTTGCTCCTCAGTCTTCTCCTCTCTTCTGCCGACACGCCCGAGAAGAATATGTCGGAGGTCCATTTCTGCATCCGGTTCCCGTTCCTGAATGTCAGCACCTCACCTTTCCCAACCACATTTGTCGGTACCAGGAGAGGCAAGTTTTTCAACCACAAACAGGTCTTCTTGCTTGCCTCGTGACCAAACATCCAAGGTTCTATGATTTGGTCAGGCTTTCTCCATCGGCTGCTCATGATACCTACCGGATTCTCGATGGCCAGTTTACTCACTCCAATCCTTGAAACATCCATGAAGAACTGGACTGCCTCTTCCCGGTCTTTGGCTCTGTCGGGGAACTTCGGATGTGGTCTTCTCTGTTCTATAGGAAGGCTTTTATCGTTAGGGTGATAATACCACCTTGCACCCGAGACAGCAAGAAAAGTGCAGGGAGGATGGGCTATGACCAGATCCCAGTTACCGTCAAGGAAGTATTTAGTGCCATTCTCTAAAGTTCCCCCACGATTGGCTATCACGTCAAACATGTCCCCCTTGGAATGATACTCGGGATGGCCACCGCTGCACTCCTGAAGGTCGCAACTGAAAGCATTATGGCCCAGTTTTCTGAAAGCCAGACAAACCGCCTGGCTCTTTTCACATGCTACCAATACATTCATACCCCTAGAAGACTATCTGCATTAGGATTCTGTCAGAATAACATCTCAGACCTATATGCTCCACCAGCTGCCCCATCTCTTCAAACAGTTGGAATTTATAGAACCTGATGAACGCCGTTATATCCGTGTAGAAATTCTTCCCGGCAAAATTCAAGGGATGTATCATCGGGTATCCTCCTACAGCCTGTAGTTGGAAGGCGCCTATTCCCAGGCCTGTGATGAGCGCCATATCCGCATCGTAGATAATACGTTTATCGGGGTCGCAGAGGAAATCCCTGACAAAGAAGAAACGGACTTCCTTCTCACTCAGCTTCTTGACCCGGAACTGTGCCATTCCGGAAGTGTTCTCGTCTAATGATTCCTGTACCCGTGATTCCATTTCTTCAATGCCCATATTTGTATTGAGCACCTCTCCGTTTGCTATAAAATAGTTTTTCATAATGATTTAGATTTAGTTTTTTGTGATGTGATTGTTAGTGTGATATTCCATTCCTTTTTCAGATAAGAGACAAGACCGGAATAGGAGTCAATACGTCTCCTTTCTCTATGCATGATTGATAAAGCCTCTTGAAGTGTAAGATTAATACAGAGACCGGTTTTAAAAGCGTCTCCATATTTCTGTCGGAGCGCTTCTATGTCTCTTTGGTATTTTTCAGAGATAGGTTCGGATGATACCGCTTTTTCGGTGACATCAGGTGCGGTAAAAGTATCCTGACGATTGGGAATAGGCTCCCGCTCAAGTCCCAATAGCTGATTTATGAACTCTTTAAACATAGGGTTTATGCTATTTTATTATTCAGTTATTAGGTTCTGGCAGGCTGTGAATGGTGTTTTAGCGATTTGGAAGAGAAAAAAAATAAGAAGAGCGCCGTCTATTTCCCCGGTAATTCCCTTTGCCTTTTCCCGGCTATGGCAATTTATATTCAGGTATTTTTTCGGCGCCCTTCATTGTGAGTATTTGTTTCTTCGGTAATAAGGCTTTGGGAGGATGCTGGACGTTGGGCAATTATACCTCATATATATAATAGCGCTCCAAATATGAAAAACGCGCGCTATTTCCAGTCATGCCCTAATCTGTGTAATAAGGGCATGTTCCAGTGAGCATGTCTAATCGATTAATCAAACTAATTTTTTTAGACAATGAAGACCAACAAGAAAGAAATCGTGAGGAAATCAGAACTCCTCGCACAGATCAGAGCCGACCTCAAGGCATGGGAGAAGGCGGAACCCGACTTTGACGACAACTACTTCGACGAGTCGGACGTGATATCATACTATGAGTTCCTGGTCAATAAGTACCGGGGCGAGTGGGTCATAATCGATGATACGGAGGAAGGAGGCGGCGATGAGGGAGCTGTTTGACATCACTCCCCATTCCACGGGCCCCGGTTTCAGGATGAGGCTCAAGACCGGGGAGATAGATGTTCCCGATGGGCGTGGCGGATACATCGTCAGCTCGGGGATGGGTTCGGGAAAGACCGAGAGCATCAAGAGCCTGATCCGTCACAAACATGATGAGGGTATTCTATATTGTGTCGATACCAAAGACGAGCTGGAAAAGATGTTCGGCTGGATAGTGGAGAACCTTGTGGTGGAAGGGGTATTGAGGATGGAGGATGTGATGATCATATCCAGTGACCCCGGGAGAGCCGATTTCCTGGGGCAATACAGGGACAGCCCCGGAGTGCTCATGGAAAAGAAGGTGATTCTGATAACTCATGTACGCTTCTGGACAGACCTGATAAACCATTTCCTCATCTATAAGCCACAGAAGGAGGTGGCACCGTTCGACGGTGACTTCAGGACGTTGATGGGAAGGGATGACCTGAGGGGATATGTCATCTTTGACGAGACGCCGACCTTCATCAATCCCTTTGTGGAGTTCGACAGGAGCATGCTGGGGATATTCGGAAAGACCGATGAGAACGGCAATATCGTCTGCAAGCCCCCTGAAGAGCTGGACCGGTATTATGACCTTTTCATCAGGGGCGGAAAGAACGACCTCTTCAACCAGGCCTACAGGATCAACCGTATGAAGCGTGACGTGGTGCTGGGGCTCATTCCAAAGTATTATGGTTCATGGGTGATGTCCGATACCGACAAGGTAGGCATTACATTCTACCCGGTTGACCTCTGTCCCGGGGGCATGACAATCTCCACGCATATCCTCATCTTCGAGGGGGCGGGCAATATCCTTTTCAGAGGCTCCACCCGCTTCACCCTTCTGGATACGGAGAGCAAGTACAACACCGTAACGGATTTCAGGAGGATGGATTTCGGACTGTCCAGAAAGTGTTTTGATGAGGCGGGGTTCGGCACATTCGTAAAGAGGATAGGCAGGCTGATAGACAAACCTTCCTTGATTGTATGCTGGAAGGATATAAACGGTGACGATGACGGCCCGGGAAAATCCGAATATGCGGAACGTTTCAGGAGGTTACTGGTTGCCGAAGGTGTCGATCCCGGGTTGTTCACCGTCACCTATTATGGAGCGACCGACAACAAGAGCACCAACTCATACAGGGATGTTGAACAGATTCTCCTGTGTGGTGACTGGAACCTTCCGAACACCGAATCGGCAAAGATCCGGAGGGCCTATGGTACCTCCACTGACCCGCACAGTCAGAAGGACTGGTATTTCTCACAGCTCATAACGAGGATAGGCATCAGGAAGCATATCGAGGGTGAGGTATATACGGTCTGGCATACTGATGATTTTGATGAAAGGTTCATAGAGAGAATGGACGCCTACTTCAATGAGAACAGGGTCATAGGCAAGGCTTCCGTTTCTCATAATGACTGGGAAAAGAGGCTGGACGGGATGAAGATCAGGAGCAACATTAAAGAGGAGATCAGACTGTTGGCCAGGTATGACAAGGATATGCAGAGGGCTATAACCATGGATAGTGAATATACGAAGGAGGTTACTTTCTGTTATCTGGAGATGATTGGTATAAAAAGAGGCAAAAGAGAAAGGGGAAGATATAAAGCCCTGATTGATGTTCTGAAGACTATGGGGATAAATCTGGTGATAGCATAGTATATTCCGGATTCCTTTTTTACAGTGGAGGAGCTAAAATAAGATTTATTGTGACACCCCCCCCCCTATTTTTTGATGGACATTCTAATATATATAGAGAAGTAAAAAAAAGGGGGTAATATAGTAGATGAAAGGAGTATAGAATAGAGAGTGAGGAAAGAGACCTGCTTCGCGGTCTACCAAAGTGAGAGGAAAAGAATAAACAAAACAAAAAACATCCTTCTTCTCTCTCACTCTGGAAGGGTACGAAGTAGCCTCTCTCTTCAATCTTTCATCAACCGTTTCCATAGCTCCTTTACTGAAAAATAGTGGTTCTTCCTGAGAGACGAAGATACTGAGAGGACCGGCTTTCTCCCAAAGAAAAGCCTGGTCCGGTCTCTAGGAAGGTTCATGATACAATAACAATCTAAAATCCAATAATATGATAAACAAAAACATAAGCTACTACTTTAATTCAAGCGATTCAAGGAGTAGAATCTATTATAACTTCGACCATATCCTTGAACTTATAGCATCCGACACTAAACTTTCGGAACAGACAGACATGGTTAGAAAACAGACAACAGAGAAGGCTTACAAGGAGGAGAAACACAGACTCCCCATGATAGCACCTTCCGGAATATTCGACTACAGAAACGATGACCCGGACAACCTGCACCAGTATTCCAATATCCTTGTGCTTGACTTTGACGATTTCGGGTCACATGAGGCTGCACAGGAATTTAAAGAGAAACTGATACAATATGCCAATCCTCTCCATCTTTACGCAGTATGGTTCTCTCCAAGCAACAAAGGTGTGAAGGCGGCTATGGTTCACGACAACACCAACCCGGAGCATCATTACAATCTTTTCCGGCAGGTGAAGCAAAGGTTATACCCGAGGACTGATGAATTCGATAAGAGTTGTCATAATCTAAGCCGCACGTTCTTCCTAAGTTTCGATCCTGATGTCTATATCAACCCGGAGAAAGACACGTTGATTCCCTACCACTTTGAATATGATCCTTCCATTCCCGAACCGGCAGTGAAGAGTTATAATAAGGGTTGTTCAGGCGGCAGTTTCATTCATACGCCGGAAGAGATTGAAAGGAATACAGGTTTTCAGAGGTTATGGAAGGACAAGACACTGATTAACTACGTGGACAGGAAATGGAGAAAAGAGTATCCGGATAGTTATGAGGACGGCAACAGACATAAATCCATCCTCTCACGGGCAAAATGGTTGTGTCTGTACGGTGTCCTGTATGATGCTGCACTTGGCTATCTCATCGGTACGTTCGGCAGGCATGGTATCTCGGAGGATGACATTGAAGGTATGGCAGTCAACAACTATAATGCCAACCGGAGGAATTTTGGTATATCAAGGATGGGACTGTATTCAAGGAAGGAACGGGGAATAGTGTACAGGAACCAGAAACTGAGGGAGAATACGCCGTTTCAGTAAGAGTCAAGGCAGTGTACAAGGAGGTTGTGTCAAAATGCTGACACAGCCTTTTTTTATGCGCAAAGCCCAGACTTTCTCAAGCCCGGGCTTTGTTATTACCCAAAGTTTTCGTATCTTTAGGCATAAAGTTTTTCGTTATGGCAAAGTTACATTTTCGTCCTTACATTCCCAACCAAACCGTTCTTTTTCCACAAAGAATTGATGAAAACATAGCTGCGAACGACCCGGTCCGCATCGTGAATGCTGTTATTGACAACCTCAATCTTGAGAGTTTCAAGAAGCTTTATAAGGAAACGGGCCGTTGTCCTTATCATCCTAAAATGATGCTTAAGGTGATAATCTACGCCTACATGAATAATATCTATTCTTGCCGTAAAATAGAGAAGCACCTCCTTCGTGACATTCATTATATTTGGCTTGCCGGTAATGAGCATCCGGATTTTATCACGATCAACCGTTTTCGTAACCGTGTAAAGGAGGAAATAAATAATGTATTTACCCAGTTGATTTTTGTCCTTGCCGATAAAGGTTTCATCAGCCTTGATGTGGAGTATATTGACGGCACCAAGATTGAATCCAAAGCCAACAAATATACTTTTGTCTGGCGCAAGACAGTCGAACGGAACCGTACGAGACTAATGGATAAAATCCGTATTCTCTTGGAGCAGGTGGATGAAACCATTGCACAGGAGAACTCTATAAAAGACACATCCGTGGAGTTTACTTCCTGCAGGCTCTCTGACATAGTGGATGAACTTAAAGAAGCCCTGGAACGCCAGCCTGCAACAAAGGATAAGGAAGAAAAGAAAGCCCTGCGCAAAAAGAAGAAGCAGGTCAGGGAACTTGAAGGGTATCGTGACAAGCTGATAGAATATGACAATCACCTTGATACCCTTGGAGAACGTAACTCCTATTCCAAGACCGATCCTGGTGCCACATTCATGCGCATGAAAGAAGATGCCATGAAGAACGGGCAGACCAAACCCGGATATAATCTGCAAATAGGTACTGAAAACCAATTTATCACAGACTTCCGTCTGTTTCCCAACCCTACCGATACACTGACCCTCATACCTTTTTTCCACTCTTTCCAGTACCGCTATAACCGTTTACCGAATATCTGCGTGGCAGACTCCGGTTACGGTTCGGAAGAAAATTACCGGTTCATGCAGGAGAATGGGATAGAAGCCTTCATCAAGTACAATTACTTCCATAAAGAACAGCGTCCCCGTTATACTCCCAACCCGTTCCATGCCGAAAGTCTCCATTACAATGCCCAAGAGGATTATTACGTTTGTCCTATGGGACGGCACATGAACCGTATAGGAACCAAACGTGACAAGACAGCGAGCGGATACATCACCGAAAGTGCCCGGTATAAAGCAAAAAGATGCGAAGGTTGCCCTTTGCGTGGCAGTTGTTTTAAAGCTCGGGGGAACCGTATTATAGAAGTCAACCACCGATTAAATCAATACAAACGGCAGGCACGGGAAAGGTTGCTCTCAGAAGAAGGTATCAAGCATAGAGGCAGGAGGTGTATAGAACCAGAAGCTGTGTTTGGACAAATGAAATACAACATGGCATACAGAAGATTCCGGCATGTGGGAGAAGACAAGGTTACAATGGACTTTGCTTTCTTTGCTATAGCCTTTAATATCAAAAAAATGTGTGCTAAACTGATAAAAGAAGGAAAGGGGCTCATTACAGTTGCCAAATATTTGTTTATGGGACTATTTATAACCCGATATAATTGGAATATAGCAACTTGCTGCCAAATGCATGAGGAAAAAGTAGCATAGCCAAAAGAAAATATAGCAGAACTTAAAATATAAAAGAGGTTGTGCCAACGTTTTGACACAACCTCCTTATTTTTTATTCTCGAGAGTATAAGAAATATACTATAAGAATCAACATGTTTCCAGGATATTTTGTATTTTTGTAACGTATTATTGCCATAACTGTTGAAATTGGATCTATACTTCAAAACACAAAGACATGAAGAAATTCGTAGAGCTCAAGACCATTGAGAAAGGGAACGTCCTTGTCAATGTCAACCATATAGTCAGTATTGAAAGCCTGACGGATGACACCTCAAGAGTACTGCTTGTCGGGGGTGGTAAAAATTCGATAATGCTGTACTATACCATATCTGAGAGTGCGGAAACAATGAAAAGGAAATTATGGGAACTATTGCTGTAGCAAGGAAGGAAATCCTGTCATCACTGAGCCGACTTTCATATAGTCCCTGCCCGAACCAGAGAAGAAGAGAAGCAGGCATGACAACCGGAAAGATGGTATAATACAGTTAATATCCCAATCTTTTTCGGGAGTTTTCCGATATCCGGTTAGCCAATATGAAGAGCGCGGAAAAACTCTCGAGACCGTAGCATACCCCTTGTCCTGCTCCGGTATGTCTGTAAACCATGAGGCATTTGCTAAAAAGTGGCATTTGCCTTCACTGGTCATATAATAGGGTCTCTCTTGACAATGTATTTTCGTATATAGTCATAACCCGGGATAAAACGATTCCCGTATGACTTTCCGCATAATTTACCCAAGGATGTAAAAAGGCTTATCCGACCACCATTTCTACAGCCTCCATCACAGCCCGGCCTGACTCCAACCGGAACCAATACCATAGCCAGAGCAAAATCCCGCCCAGCCAAAGCAAAACCACATCAATATGGTCCACCCGCAGTATCCGGCTGACCAGTGTACAAAAAAGTACTCCACAAAGCACATGGGAAGCCACCATGGTAACAAGCTGGTCGTTGGCCATTCTTATCAATACGAAAACGCCTATAGCAGGAATAAAGGATGTATAGTCAATAAAATGTTGTCTGTCATCCATGATACAATATTGAAAATGAAAGTTACAAAGATAACAAATTATTCTACAGAACAACTCTCCACAATAAAAAGACCTGAGGAAGCCGGGAAGAGCCATCGTTACAATAAGAGTAAAAAAAGTAACTTCTCTTCTTTTTTCTAGGGCAATTTAGGGATGTGCCTTGAGTCTACGGGAATGATATTACAGACTCTCTTCCCGATAACCCAAGACACTTTTAATTCACTGCCCTTTGATATCAGAAGAACATTCACCCCTCGTTTTCCGTTCTATCCATTCAAGCCTTCCTGATAATGGTGCATAATGGTTACGGTTACATCTCTTCCCGGTAGTGCCGTCATATTCTGGAAGGCTTTTTGTTTTTTATAGAGCGAGAAAGACAGTCCGATTTGAAACTAGCGAATATCCTTACGGACCAATAATATTCCGGGCTGTGTTTCATCGTTAGCTAAAAATCAAAACGTTTATTGATCAAATTTCCTCAAAGATAAGGCAGCCGGATGAGATAAGCAAGTACCCGTCCTGTCATCACTGGCAGAACGGGCATGAAATACTACTCAAACACATTGTATCCATATATTGAGATGAAAAACTAATGGATACGTACAATACATAAGGACAGTCTGCAAAAATGAAACAGCTTATCATGATGATTTATCCTCTTGAAAAAACAAATACCGGCTCTGACTGCCCTTGGATACAACTTCTAAATCTATGTCTGAAAGTTAGGATATTCAGATGAGATATACAAATGAAATCATACAAAAAGCTCCCGTCCTATCATAACTGACCAGACGGGAGATGAATTTACTATGTTATGTGTAGTTACATGTTGAGCGTAAAGTTAATAATTATTGTTTGAATTTCCATCATGGCACGGTACAAGAAACAATATGCCCCATCCATCACCGGACAAGGCATATCGACAGTAGTTCTATTGTATAAAGAGAGAGCATTTCGATGGCACAAAGATAATACTAAATCAGGATATATCCACCGCCGCCGTACATTTTCCCCACTAATACCTCCTTTGGCTACATAATAGAAAACGGAGTGAAGATATTCAAGTTGTGTGTGGGGGGAGAGGAAACGGCGGCAGGATATATATTTTTATCGGTTTGTCCTTGAGAGTCATGTGTATTATCTGTATTTTTGCCAAAGTGTAAGAATATAGCTCACAATTACTTCTTGGAAAACTTTTCAATGATGAAGTTTATATTGTTACAAGCCTTTATTCAAACATGAAGCAACGTTTGATTCTACTTTATGATAAACCGATATTGCGGAACAAAGTACCATTGAAATTCTCAATAATATACAGAAAATAGTTGCATAACTTGTCCAGACCAGCCACCATAATATTCATAACTTTCTGATGAGCCTATTCCTGCGATGAGTGCTTATTATACTTTTGCAGTCAAGTCTGAGGTCAACTTCGATTTAAATTTCAATCCAGCAGATGGACAGCCAATTTTATGGAATTAATTCAGCAAGATATTGAAAATTAGAGACTATGACATGGTTACCAAAATTTTATTGGCTTATACCCATATATTCTTAACCCAAACTCATACCACTATGTATAAATCTTGATTGGAATCAGTCATAAATAAACATAAACCCAACCTTGACCAATAGTAAAATTAAAATCAGAACTGGGATAGTCGTTGATATAATTTACAACTTCTTTATTTCAGCCCATGAGAGGGTGGTGGACAATCGATACCCCACATCTTATTTTGTCTGTTTCCCATTTTCAAGATCAATACACCTTCATTTATCAAATCCTCATGTGCAAACCAGGCATGATTCAATTCTTTGCCATTGAGAGTGGCCGACTGGATGTATTTATTTTCATCTGACACCCCCTCTGCTATAATTGTGAAAAACTTGTTGTTATGTAACTTGATACGGACCTCACTGAACATCGGACTGCCAATGGTATAAATAGGCAGTCCCGGAGTGACAGGATAAAAACCGAGAGAAGAAAAGACAACAAAGGCTGACATGCCCCCTCCATCTTCATCCCCAGGAATGCCCATCAAATCATTGCGAAACCACATCTTTAACAACTGGCGGATACGCTTCTGAGTTTTCCAAGGCTGACCAGCATAACAATAAAGATAAGGAATATGCAGAGACGGCTCATTCGCCATGGAGAATTGTCCCACATTGCCAGTATGATCGGGTAATTGAGAATAGAAATCAAATTTACTTTTTCCCAAAGACTCATTGAACATCTGATCCAAATTGGCAACAAACTGTTCCTTGCCATTCATCAGTTCAATAAGGTCGGCAATATTATGCGGCACATCCCAACGATACACCCAACCATTATTTTCTCCATAATACTCACGGGCACCCTGACCACCAGAAAAGCGGTAATCAAATGGGCTAATCCACTTGCCATTTTTATCCTTTGGATGGAAAAAGCACGTTTCCTTGTTGTAAATATGGCGATAATTAAACGAACGACAACGATAGTAGGCAGCTTCTTCATCCTTATTTAGCATTTCAGCGATGCGTGACAGACACCATTCGTCATACGCCGTTCCGAGTGTCACGGCTACAGATTGACGTTTTTCGAAGGAATGTACATTCGGATCAGTTTCCTTTTCATCAGGCTGCAAAGCAGGGATATACCCCTTTTCTTTATAAAACAGATCAATCCAGCCACAGGTTGCTGCTGACCAAGGAGCCAATGTCTTCTCTTCAATAGCACGTTTGCACACATTGTATGCTTTGGTTAAATCAAACTTGATTCCTTTGGCAGCCGCATCTGCAATCGTAGCCACTCCATGATTAGAATTCATTCGTCGAGAATCTCCTGTAATTTCCGGGAAAGTAGGCATCCACATCGTTCCCATCTGTTCTGCCATACGCAAATAGGACCGAATGATGTCCAACTCCGTATTTTGATCGATAAGTACACGTAATGGATGGGCTGCACGATATGTGTCCCATATCCAATCATCTGTATAGAAAGGCAAACCATAATCATTATGTACCCGATGATCGAACGCGCTGAAATAGCGCCCGTCTTCGCTGATACAGACTGGGCGTTCAAATACCCTGTACAAAGAAGTATAAAATACCCGCTTACTGTCAGTATCTCCTCCCTTAACGTCTATCTTGCCCAAGGAAGCATTCCAGATATTCCGCCCTTTATCAGCCAGTGCCACCACATCATAACCGGACAATTCACGTTCCATGTTTTTGCGAGCTTGTTCTTCACTGATAAATGAAATACCGTATCTTACACGCACATACTCAGTTTGTTTTGCAAAGGCCAACACCGCACACGCATTGTGACCTTCTGCAGTCGTCGTACGGCTCAATTTCCCATCCACCAGCATGTCTGATTGTACTGGCATCTGCTCAGTTTCCAAATACAGATAGACTCGAGTGTTGTTATCCAAATGCTGGTAACCACTGATATGGTTTTCCGCTACCTGAACTTTTCCGTGCCGGGAATTCACAATGAGATAAGCCGGTTTGTCCGTTTGGGTAAAGCGGAGTTGGTATAAAGCCGATTGACGTGAAGGCGCATACTTGACCTCAATTTGTTCTTCATCCAAAAACACTTCGTAATAGTAGGGCTTGACGTTCTCATGGTCATAGCTATAGTTTACGACCGGCTGTAACGGCTCTCCTTGGCAAGGACTAAGGTTAAAGGCCGAAGTGCCCCGATGGCTGGTAATGATGAGCGGCAATCCATGTAATTGACTACCTGTATAATCACTCCGTTCGGGATATACACGCAACATGCTGTTGGGCAAATGAATCGTAGGATAAGTGGGTACTAGTAAATGGCTGATGTTGCCCATATAAGGGTTGACATAGTCAACGGGAGTCAAGTTATGTTCTTTATTCGATCCCTGAGAGAGGGCGTACCCTGCGAATAAAAAAACAAACACAACACACAAAAAGTATAAATGTTTCATTTTCTTACAGAACTAAGGATTGTATTTGGGCTACAAAAACAGCAGCCATACGGTTTTGAATATAACAGTCTTTACCCCGGTTGGGATGCCATCCATACTCAACCCCATCAATACACTCTGTGTCATCGGCAAAGAGAGTGCTCGTTTGTCGGTGTGTTTCTGGATGCTCAACGGTCTTTGAAAAGCCAATCTGTTCATCAAATTTTACCAGTGGAAAGCCCCATTTGTCGGAGAGTTTCCTGATAGATTCATTATACACCACGCGTGCATCGTGCCAATGGGTACAAAGCAGAATCACAGCCGGCTTCCCCCCTTTCACACCGTAATACTTCGAACCTTTGTCAAATTGAAGTTGATAACAATCGGATATGTATTTCTTGATTACATAATCAAAAGCGGCCGCATAGTTGCCACGGGTAAAAGGCAAGGCATATTCGTGATAGTCCTTTTTCAGCTCATTCGGGGCATACACATCCCGGTTGTGTACCTGCATAATCACGAAGACATCCACCTCGTCCAATTCCTCACGGGAATACAAATCGCCACGTGACATTCGGTTCGCCACATCCGCAATGGCTTCTCCTCCGATGGCCCGGTTGATTCCCTTCGCACGCAACGCCTCACACCCCAACTCAAACCAACCGTTATCCACGGATGCAAAAGAAGCGCCTGACAAGAGAACGGTCAGCTTCTTCTTCTCATCAGACATTGATAAATAACCTTCTCGTACCGGAGAACATATATCCTGTGCCGGTAAAAACGAGACCCAGCAGTATAGGAGTAGTATTATAATATAAATCCTTTTCATCATAATTCATTTAAAAGATGTAACTTTCCGTCTCTAATAATCTTAAGAACCAATTCACCAAACAAGGAATTTTGCCAGGCAAACCACGAACGTGTGAACTTTTCAGGCTGATCTTTGTGAAAAGACTCATGCATAAAGCCTGTATTAGCATCCGTAGCCAACAGCATGGCAACGCACAATTTGATTTCCTCATCGTTCTCCGACGTCATGGCACGTATGATTATGCTCATGGGCCACACCATGTCCATTCCTATGTGAGGGCCACCGATGCCTTCGGCATATTTGCCCTTGAAAAAATACGGATTGTCCAGACTCAACAGATATTTTCGCGTATTCTGATAAATCCTATCCGAGGGCTTCACATCGCAGATGTAGGGCAAAGCCAGCAGACTGGGAATATTAGCATCATCCATGCAGAGCTGATTGCCGTATCCGTCCACTTCAAAAGCATAAATCTTTCCATAGGTAGGATGCTTGTGTATGGCATGTTTTTTCAACGCTTCGCCCACTTCCATATACAACACATTGCACGCACGAGCCATTGCTTTGTTTTTGTTCACCTTCAATAGGATCTCCTCCATCTGACGCAAGCTGGTCACAGCAAAAAAGTTGGAAGGAATCAGGAACGGATAAACAGTCGCGTCATCCGAAGGGCGAAAAGAAGAGGCAATCAGTCCGTTGGCACGGACCGGATTTCCATATCCATCGTTGGATAACGTGTCATACTGCCGGTCCGTCACACGTAAAAACGAATAATTACCCCGATTCTCCTTCCGTTGCTGGTCTTTGAAAACTGTCAGGATAGATTCAACCACCTGCATCCATTCCGCTGTAAAAACGCTGTCATCACCGGTTACTTTCCAATAATGATAAGCCAGACGAACAACATAACACAGCGAGTCGATTTCCCACTTTCTTTCGTGAATTCCCCCTCTCATTGGTGTCCTGTCATTTTGCCACTCCCCTTTTCCAGAGAGATCACGGTAGAACGCATTCGCATACGGATCCAGCAGAACTAATCTGAACTGTCGTAGAATCACCCCCCGAATCATTTTCCTCAACCGCTCGTCCTCATTGGCGTACATCAGATAAGGCCACACCTGGGCGGAAGAATCCCTAAGCCACATTGCCGGAATATCCCCCGTTACCACAAAAGTGTCGTCCTCCGGTTCCGATTCATAAAACACCGTCGTGTCCAATGTGTTGGGAAAACAGTTGGCAAACATCCATTTGAGCTTCTCATTTTTCAGTAGAGTGACCGTCTCCTCAATAACCCGTTCGACGACTTCTGACCGGAAAAGTCTTTTTTCCACCGGTGGACGTTTAGACGTATACATTTCAACATGATCGATCCATTGCATTTCTTGTCCCGAAGAACAAGGATGTGCAAAAAGTAGAGAACAGACCCATAAAGAGCCTATAGTGAGTAATTGTCTCTTCATCTTACAAAGCTAGTCTTACTGCAGGAACGTAATTGAATTTCGCACCGCCAATGTTAATTCTTGCGCCAATTCTAAAGTAATATTGCGTGCCGGATTTTATATTTTCATGTTTTAAGTCCAATTCCAATGTAAACTCATTGCCAAGGTACGAGTTATCCACACCTTGCTTTACCACAAACTCCTTGAGTGGTTCGCCAACATTCGGTTCACGGTGACCGTAAAGAGCCACTTCCGCCACCTCTTGGTCAACCGTCTTTTCTAGACGGAACTTAGCCACAACCTTGCTACCATTTTTTTGAATGGAAGCATTTTTAATACGGATGTAAGGCTGCACTCTGAAGTCATATACCGTATTACCTTTCACCACAACTTCTTGATCTTTGACAGACACAAAGTTACCACGCATCAGACTCATCGTATACGAACCTGCAAACATCACGTTGTTTCGATACGTACCATTGTTCTTAATTACCATGTATTGCGTTTCAGGATTCTCAAACCCATGTTCGATAAATTCGATTTGTGCCCCGTCAATAATATCCTGTTCAACCAGTTCGCCAGTTTCAATGTCTAAGATTTTGCCTTCAATGGTAGCATTCGGACCATCATAGTTGTCTATTTCCAACAAGTCGCAGGAAGTGACTGCAAACAATGTCAGCAAAGCGAAAGCCATATTTTTAATGTTACGTTTCATAGTTGCTATTGTTAAATTAGTGTTTTGGATTCTGAGTTAAACCATTGGTAGAAGTTCCAGGAATATGTCTGTAATAATGATGCGTTTGGAAAGTACAAGAGTTTGCACCCGGTACAAACTTACGCACAAAAATATACTGAGGCTTTTCCCCTCGTAAATCAATCATAGGCACCAACGCCATTTTACGGCGGTTATCGAATTCCGAATGGAAATCCCTGCGTCTAATCAAATCCCAGTAACCCTTATTTTCAAAAGCCAACTCAATTCTCCTTTCGCGCAACACATTATCAAGAGTCAAGTCAACCTCTGTAGTATGAGCTGCTCTCTTACGCAAGTCATTCAGTCCCTTCTTGGCCATATCCAGCAAATTACCATCCGTTTCACCCTTTTCAACAACCGCTTCCGCAAAGTTCAGCAAGATTTCGGCGTATCTGAAATCCATAAAGTCGGTAGTCGACTGCAACTCCTTGGTCACGGTCAGGTTCTCATTTAAGAATTTGCGCATCAAGAACCCCGTACGCGTACAGTTCGGTGTACCGTCAAAACCCGAATAATCCTTCGAGAATTGAGCACCGAATGTATAATACGTCTTACCATTATGTTCACAAGCACCCGGTGAACTCATCAAGTCACCATTCGGTTTAATCACCCCCCCCTGGATTACAATCTTCTTCCCTTTCCACACACTGTTCGGATACGTGATGCAAGCAAAAAAGCGGGCATCCTTATGCTTGAAGATTTCCTCCGGCGAATCAAAATGGCGATAAGCAACATACGGACGATAGCCTTCATTATCGCTCACCTTTCCATCTTCCGTAGTGATGATCGGAGCAGCATGCCCCGGATTGGTATAATCCTCATACAAGTCAATCAACTCAAGAATTGGATTGGTTCTACCTCTGTGAGGGAATCCTTCCGCATTCTGATTCGGATTGTTCCAGGCATCATAATCATGTGCAATCCGAGTACCCGGAGCTCCATAGCCTTTGATAAAAATAGCCTCTTCACCAGCCACATTCGGATCTGTGAAAAGCGCTCTGTAGTTAGCAATCGCTTCTTGCACACTACCTGGATGCGCCTTATACAACCCAAACCTATTGGAAGCGATGATAGCTTTAGAAGCATCTATGCAAGCCTGATAATAACGGCTGGCATCTGACTTGTCCAAACCAACAAAATTCTTATCCACCGCTTCCCCTTCCAACGGAGCCTTGTCCCAATATTTAGCTACAGAAGCTGCATGTAATGCTGCCCTTGACTTCAGAGCATACGCCGTCCACTTCGTCGCCCTGCGCTTCTCTTCACTCGGATTGTTTCTGGTTTCCGGCAACAGACGAATCGCCCTGTCACATTCCTCCATCACAAAATCCCACGTTTCTTTTTCTGTGCTACGAGGTACCTTCAAGTTATCCGTATTCGGCTCAAACTCCTGATACTTCGTAATGATGGATACCCCCCCATAACGCTTCGCCAAACCAAAATAAGTATACGCCCTTAAGAAATGGGCTTCCCCCATCAACGCATCCTTTTCCTCTACCGAAATATCCAAATTGGGAATATACGTCATCAGCAGATTGATATTTCTGTTCAAAAAATACCCCTTATTCCACCAGTCATTGGCAAATTGGTTCCAGTTGGGCCATTCCGAATGGATGGCTTCCAGCGCATATTGCGCCAACGTCAAAGAACCAGTATTCCCTCTGGCGTTAAATCCGGCAGCAGGCATATATACAAAATCTTCAATCGGTGAACCATAATAGAGATCAGCTAGAAACGACTTGATACCATTGGGATCCGACAAGACACTTTCACCCGGTATTTTATTTTTTGGTTCTAAATCCAGAAAATCAGAACAAGCTCCACATAACACGAGCAAGAACCCCACAATTACATATTTAAAATTTAACATCTTTTTCATACGTATAATATTTAGAATGAAACACTTAAGCCTACATTAAAACTCTTTGTCAAAGGATAGTTGTATCCGGCACCATAGTCACCCTCCGTCTTTTCAGGGTCAAACTGTTTCAAGAACGAGTCGGTGAATGTAAAGAGATTGTATGCATTGAAATAGAGTCTCAAATTTTCAACACCATATTTTTTAGTAAATGTTCTAGGCAATATATAACCCACTTCAAAGCTCTTCAGGCGTAAATAAGACGCTTTCATGTTCCATGCCTGACTATCGCGGTAAGAAGAACCCATTTCCTGAGAGAAACGATTAGCAGGCCATTTACCAGGCACCCAATTGGTGTTGTCAGGATCATAGGAATCCTCCAAATGCCATCTGTCAAAGAAATAAGCAGGTAAATTACCATTGTTGAAGAACATTTGGCTGAATACCTCATTGAAACGGATGTTGTACATACCAGCACCTTGGAACACCATTGTCAAATCCATATTTTTCCATTGTGCATTCAACGTAAAACCATAAAAGAGTTTCGGTGTCTTGTTTCTGAATATCGGTTTGGTATCATAACCATTGATCACACCATCACCGTTATAATCATCATAGATATAATCACCCGGCAACAACTGCGTATTTCCTCTATTGTCGCAATGAATAGCCCCATGTAAAATCTCTTCATAATTTTGGAACTGTCCGACTTTGTCGAATCCCCAAACCAAGTCATTCCAACGGTTTGTATATCCATTCTTCCAACGGTCGTAACTGCTTCGTGCAGCCGGTTTATCCACTGTGCGATGCATGGTTCTGGCAATATTCATGTTGAAAGAAGCGCTGTAAGAGAAATCATTGATGCGATTTTTGTGAGAAATGGTCAAGTCAAAACCCTGTGTACGTTCACTTTCCACATTCTCCACCGGCATTGATCCACCAAACGTATTCGGCAAGTTGCCTTCTCTGATTTTCAACTTTCCGCTCTTGTGTTTCTTATAGAAGTCAAGTTCAAAATTCAGTTTGTTTCTTAGCACAGAAAACTCGACCCCCACATTATACATCTCCGAACGCACCCACGTAAAGTCCCGATTGATCACACCCGGAGCTGCCATCGTACCCAGGAACTTGCCATCTTCAAACTCATAACCAATATTCACATTAGGTGTGAAACCCATCACGTGTTGGAATGGCTCTCCTACATTTTCACCAATGACGCCATAAGAACCACGGATTTTCAAATTATCAATAAACGAAAAATTATCTTTGATAAAGCTTTCTTCAGAGATTCTCCAGCCGGCTGATAAAGAAGGAGAGAACGCCCATCTTTTGCCGGGTGCATAACGGTAAGAGCCGTCATAACGGCAAGCATATTCAAATAAATACTTACCCATGTAGTCATAGTTAAATTTACCGATGTATGCCATAGTTGTCTCTTCATGTTCCGTACCGCTATTCGTCTGTACCCCCGATGCATAATCCATCACATCTGTCGTGTAAAAATCATATTCACGTTTCAAGTAAGAGTGTTTCTTCTCATATTTCTTCTGTTCGTAAGCAACTAATGCCGAAACATGATGTTTGTCCAGGAAGGTTCTGTCGAATGTCACCTGCGCCTGCAACACAATGCGGTCTGCATCTTCCACATTATTGGCAATACGCGGCTTGTTTTTCAACTGATAATTCAAATCGGACGAATAAATGCGATAACTCTTCCATAAATTTTTATTGAATACACTATAGCTGTCATAGGCAATGGTGCCTTTCGCCTGCAGTCCCTTCAAGAAAGGCGCATCATAAGTCAGCGAAACAGCCGACTGAAGCGATTTGTTCTTGTCCACCGTATACCCTGCATGCTTTTTCTGTGACATCACCACCGGATTTTCCTGATTGTAGATATTCGCCGGATAAGCCGGGTCATCGTTAATATACGGACGTTCGTTCGGATGACTGATGATGGTACCTTTGTACATCCATATAAAGCCATCACCACCCGGGAAATCCCTCATGCCATAACGGCCCGAAACCATCACATCCGTTGTCAGATAACGGTTCAATTTGGCAGAAACATTGCTTCTGAACGTATAGCGGTCATAACCCATATCCCCACTCTTGAAAATACCGTCTTCATCATAGTAGCTGAAACTGAGGAAGTATTTCATAATCTTATTGCCACCCTCAATAGACAAGTTATGATTATGTCTCAAACTGGCTTTTTTCATGGTTTCATTGTACCAGTCCGTGCTTTCATAACCCGGTCCGCCAGCTCTCCACTTATTTAGTTCTTCATTGGTAATACTATGCACCCCGTCTCTATAAAAAATCGCATCATCGTACATTTCCAGATATTGGGCCGCATTGGCCATGAGGGGACGGTCAGTAACCTTCTGCCAGCCCACATTACCCGAATACGTAAACTGAGGACGGTGGGATTCCCCTCTCTTCGTAGTCACCACAATCACACCATTACTGGCATTCATGCCATATACTGCAGCGGAAGCGTCCTTCAACACCGAAACACTTTCGATGTCACTAGGATTCAATTGTTGGAATTCAACGCTACCATCGCGTACAATACCATCGATGACATACAAAGGTTCTCCATAGCCGCGGATGTTAATCATAGAATTAAAAGTACCCGGCTCACCATTCTGCTGTCTTATCTGCAATCCCGGCATCTTACCCTGTAAAGATTGCGCCAGGCTGGAGCTCACAGTCGTATTGATCTCCTTGGTCTTTAACGAAGCAATACTTCCCGTCAAGTTACCTCTCTTCTGCGTACCATACCCCACAACTACCACTTCATCAACTAGATTGGCATCCTCTTCCAGCGTAATTTCGTAATAATCCTTCTTCACTCTCAGTTCCTTCTTGCCGAAACCGATGTACGAAATCGTCAGCAAGTCGTTTTCGTGCGCATTCAAAGAGAATTTACCATTCAAATCAGAAATGGTACCACCGGCACCGTTTTCCACAGCAATGGAAGCGCCGATGATAGGAACACCAGAGAGGTCTCGGATAATCCCCGAAATCCTTTTGGCACTCCTCTGCTGTCCTTTCGACACTTTGGAATCAATTTTATACAACACCACATTCTTTCCCTTAATTTTATAGCCGATATTTTCCCCTTTGAAAACCACCTTCAAGATTTCCTCAATCTTTTTATTTTTTAAAGACACCGAAATCTTTCGCTTGGGATTGAACAGATTGTAATCATAAGTAAAAAACAGATTGTTCTTTTTTTCAATGATTGATAGCACCTCCGTGATGCTTTTGTTTTTCACATCCAGTGAAATGGTAACATTTTGAGCATGCAATGCAAGTAGTCCGTTAAATAGGAATAAAAATGTTAACAAAAGCACAAAACTGCAAGAGTTCCTATTCCATCTACTAAAAAAAGTTACGCATTCTTTTAGATAGAAATAACTGGTTGGATTTTTCATAAATTTGTAACTGAGTAATTGATTTAATCTTTAATTAATTTATTCGACGACAAGGATTGTGAATTGCTGCAACAATTTGCAATCCTTTTTCTTTTTCTTCTTTTTCTGTTAATTGTCCTCCTTTCTTATTATAAATATATGTTCTTTTTCCAGATACGTCAATTGCCCACTTTCCTGCAACAGGTCCAAGACCTCCGTCAAGGTCGATTCCCTATGCACGTGGCAGAAGAACCGTTTTTTTTCAAGCGAAGGATCTTCAATGACAATTTCCCTGTCGAATTTCCGTTTCAATTCCAACACAATGGTCTTCAGTGTTTCCCCGGGGAACATCAGTTCCCCCGTCCGCCACGTACCAGCCGTAGAAGCATCCATTTCACGAATCGAACTCAGACCCGTTTCGAGAGAGACTGTCAGCATTTGATTGGGCTTTATCCGTATATTTTTATTCTTATCAGTATACACTTCCACCTGCCCTTCTTTTAAGAGAACTGTTGGATCCTCACCGGAATACGATTTCACATTAAATGTAGTACCCAGTACACGTACTTTCAACCTCTCCGTTTCCACCAAAAACGGCTTGTGTTCATCACGGTTCACTTGAAACAAAGCCTCACCTGCCAGTTTGACCGTACGGTAACCCCTAGCAAATTTGGTGGGATAAGTAAACCGGCTACCTGAGTTCAACCAGATGTGTGTACCATCCTCCAATACCAAATTGGCTGTCTGCGAGTTGGGGACAATTACCGTATTAAATCCAACCGGTCGTGTAACCTCCATGTAATATAACGTTCCCAACCCTACTGACAATACAATTGCTATTGATGCAGTTATTTTTAGGAAGAGTGATGATTTAGGTTTATGGATATCGTTTTTTTGTGTTGTATTGTATGTCTCCTGTTCCTTAATTTTGGATTCAGATCTACTCATCATCTTCTCTATCATCTTTTGGTAAGATGCATTCAGATGTATCTTTGTTGCATAGTTGGCTTCTTCTTTTTTCGACCAGATTTCCTCCAACGAGAACAAAAAAGTCGAGTTAGCAGGTTCTTCCCTTCTCCATTTGTTGATCTTTTTGTAATCCTCCTCCGAAGCGGAATGATTTAAAAAACGCTTTAATACATTTAAATCCATATTACAGTAATATATAATTCAACATTAGAGCAATCCAAATTCCGACATGCCTCAAGGACTTGCGCAATTCCGCGATGGCTTGGGCAAGGTGTGTCTGTACCGTACGTAAGGACACATGCATCTGATTGGCTATGTCCTTTTGTGACTTCCCTTCGAAGTAGAATAAGTTTAAAGCTTCCGCACGTCTGGGAGGCAATTGCCTGATTGCATTTTCCAGCAACTTATAGTTCAACTCCTCATTCGTTTCAGACATCGAAACAGTCGATTCAATTTTCTGGTTGTAATATTCACAACGATCAATGGCCAGTTGCCACTGTTCCCGGTAGTTCTCCACTACCTTTTGGTGCTTCAGATAGTTTAGACAACTGTTTTGCGTGGCTTTGAATAGAAAGGCGGCCAGCCTACTGGAAACAATCATATGATGTTGTTCCCAGTAAGCGACAAATACATCATGTACTATATCTTCAGCAACCTCTTCATCAACAAATTTACATGCATGAACCATCAATTTAGGATACAGTTCATCATAAACTTGTCTAAAATGACTGATAGAATCCCCCCCCTTTTCTTGCATTCCATTTGAATATTGAGAGTCCATAATAACGGTTTGTATCTGTGGCTATTTGATGGCAGACAATACGATTTTTTCCATAACCTCATATCCTTTATCTGTAGGGTGGACACCATCATACGTATATTCATCAATCATGCCTCCGTTCTCTTTGCTCATTTCACTGAAGTAATCAATGTAGTGTACATGTTTTGCTTTGGCAAGTTGCCGGATCCGCACATTCAGCTCATAAATCTGTTTCACTGCATCCGTAATGTCTTTTCTCCAAGGATACACATCAACCGGAAGAACCGAAGAAAGATACACTTTGATTTTATGTGATTTGGCTAACTCTACCATTGATTTGATGTTACTCACCGTATATTCGATGCTGTACTTACCAGTATTTTCGGCTATGTCGTTCGTACCGATGTTGATGACAACAGCTTTTGGTTTAAGGTCAATCACATCTTTTTGGAAGCGGAGCAGGAGTTGCGGACTGGTTTGACCGCTGATGCCACGACCTAAAAATTGATGACCTGTAAAAAAAACGGGGCGTTTGCTAGCCCATCCGTCGGTAATGGAATTTCCGATAAAAATCACTTTCGGATAAGTTTTGTTTTGAATGATGCGTTCATTATCCTTTTGATATCTTTCAAAATCAGGATACTCGCTCAGTGTTTGGGCCGTTGCCACTGTTGCGAAAAAGTACAGAAGAGCAAAGAATAAGTGTTTCATATTTAGTATTATTTAGTAATGATTGTTAGCAATATCTTATATTAAGACAACTACACTATCAAAAGTACGTATTCTAATAGTTAAAAGAAAAAGATTTTTATCTACTATGATATTACGTTTTATGCCTTTTGCTTTTTATTCCCGTCAACACCGTTCAAGGAAGCATTGTTCCCCTTTGACATTTTGATTGTCCACGATACTATTTACAATTGGTCCCATGCTATGTTTCACACGTATATCTTCACGTAATTTCTCTAACAATAAGCCCAACTCCGACAAAGAACCTCATTTACGATAGTGGTGATAAAACAACTGTCACTTTGGGAATTCGAAAAGAGGCATATGCCATTGACAACTAGTCTTAACTAAAAAATACAGCATTACAAATCATATTTTACTCTTCCTGCAAATTTAACACTTTTGTTATATACGCCATTCGGTCTCCGTTAGATCAGCCTGGTACATTTTTCGTTTGGCACCGCAAAGAAACTATTCGGCCGCGGAAACGTCAGTAAAAAAAATCAGCTGTTTTTAAAACATATATAGTCCTCATCATTATTTCTACAGCCCGAACATCTTTTTCAATCTCTAGACCGTACTAACACTCACTCCCTCGGTTCTGGCTATCATCTTCATCTGATAACTTTACCGGAAAGTCTTGACATACCGAAACGATTGCCGGACAAATCCATCGGACCATCATCCGCATATTCTCCCACTTCAACTTACACACATAAAAAACTGCCGTCTGACAAAACCCCGAAATCCTTACATGTGTGATTTTAAAAAAATGTTCAATTTCAAAAATGAAAGAAACATGAAAACAGAAACAAAAAGAATTTTGGAAAAGGCCCAGGCAGGTGATGCAGAGGCTCAGTATCTAACCGGTCTGTATTATGAGGATAAGGGAAATGCCGACGAGGCTTTCCTATGGTATGACCGTTCGGCTACACAGGGATTCGTATATGGAATCAACGCCGTTGCCATATATTACCTGAAAGGGATGGCTGTAAAGCATGATACCGGCAAGGCAATCGCTCTTCTAGAGAGTATTGCAGATAAATTCCCCACAGCCAAAGCCAATCTGGGCCATATATACCTGGAAGGGCAGGGATGTCCGCAGGATATAGGGAAAGGTATCGGGTTACTCGGACAGGCTGCGGATTCAGGTGACGGACTGTCGGCTTTCACAATGGGGCATATACGCCTCAAAGGGCTGTTTGGGACTCCCGTAATGTACAAGGAAGCGACAGGATGGTTCGAGAAGGCCTATGAACTGGGGATATATGACAGTGTGGACTTCCTCTGTGACCTGTATGAAGGTCTGTATTCACGGGGCATGAGGGACATCAGGAAATACAGGTTATGGTCGGATGTCAGAAAAAGCCTTGAAAAAGGAGGTTCCCGTACCGGTCTGGCAATGCCATCATCCGCAAACGGAGGCAATGTACCGGTATTCGGGGAGGCAAACGGCAGACAGTACATCATCATCGGCGGGGAGAAGGCTTATGTCGATCTCCTCGTTGCTGAGACATTCCTGGTCAATCCTGATCCGAAGGCCTATACGGAAGTGGAGCATATTGACGGCGACATGTCCAACAATGCGGCTGATAATCTCAGATGGATAAAAAAGCAATAAAGTCTATGGTAAAGAATATGAAAACGACATTGACAGAAAAGATTAATTGGACAAAGTACAACCTGGCTTATCCTGAGTTAGGAGATGTTATACAGATGATTCGCACGGGAGACATGCAATTGCATGACAATGAGTTTGGAGACTATACATTGAAGCAGGCAATAGAGCATATCAGAAGTGTAGCTCCAGGTGACATGCGGAAATGGAAAGCCAGACTCCTGCCCGCTGTTGCCTATAACGGTACATTCAGGGAACTTAACGGTGCGGGGCTGATTGAATACTCGCGTGTGACGGCATTGGATTTTGACCATATAGCAACACCGGATGAAATGATCCGGTTACGGAACAAGCTGATGATAACCGAATGTGTCCTGAGTGTTTTTGTTACACCCAGTGGAAATGGACTGAAGGCTCTGGTTTTGCATGACAATACAGATCCGGCCAGACATGAAGATTTGTATGGACAGCTACTGGATAAATTCTATGTGGCAAACAGAAATGATGCAAGCTGTAAAGACCTGGCACGCAGAAATTATCTGAGTTACGATCCTGACATCTGGACCAATCCAAATCCTGAACCGTACCCTTATGTCCCCACCATAAAGCCACAGGTACAGATGCCACAATCATCCGGGACAAGAACAGTGTCGGACAAAAGCATCATCAGCATCATGAACTCCCACTGGAAAAGGAACAATCCTGAATATTGGAAAAAAGGCAACAGGGGAAACTGCATCTTCAGGTTAGCCTGCTGGATGTGCAAATGGGGTGTTGACGAGGAATTGGCTACTGAGTATTTCATTGATGGCTGGGAAGATGACACAATGGATGAAAAGGAAATCAGAAGCCATGTGGGCAACGCCTATAAGACCGAAGAGAAGAACTTCGGAACATTGATATTTACAATACACTGATTTAATCACCCCTTTAAAAAAACAATTATGGCACTGACAAAAAGCCGGGGTAACATGTATCCTTTTGTTACCCACACGTGGAATGCAATAAAAGGAATATGTTTTCATGACTGCCCCTATTGTTACATGAAAAAATTCGATGGTCTGCTTCCTATACGGTTTGACCCCAAGGAACTGGAAGTAAACCTGGGTAACGGCAATTTTATTTTCGTTGGTAGCGGAACGGACGCATGGGCTTTCGACGTACCTTCGGACTGGATTGCCCGGGTTCTGGATTATTGTGACAAGTTTGATAATAACTATCTTTTCCAATCCAAGGACCCCATACGTTTTTTGGAGTTCATTAGTCATCCGGTAATGAAGAAATCGGTTTTGTGCACGACCATAGAAACCAATGTCTTTTATCCGGACATCGTAAGGAATGCTCCAGGTACCCGGAAACGTGCCAAAGCCATGCAAAAACTGGCGAGCCTTGGAATGAGAACCTATGTGACCTGTGAACCTCTGATAAAATTCGACTTGCCCGAAATGGTTGAACTTGTCAGCATGTGTTCTCCTGTACAAGTCAATATCGGCAGGAACTCACGACAGGACATTACCCTTCCCGAACCGACAAGGAATGAAGTGCAGGCATTGATAACCGAACTTCAGAAATTTACCAGAGTGGTAGTCAAATCCAATGCCAAGTGCTGGATTTGAGAATGTACTGACTGATTGGAAAGATAAAGGAGATGCTGCATAAGCTCTCCTTTAAAATTTCGTCAAAGCCAATAAAGAATCCATATGTCAAGGATACAGGTGAAAAATATTGCAAAATAACACCTTGTGAGTTAACCGGAGGCAAGTTTATTATACATATACTGCATATTTTATTATAATACCCACTCAGGCGGCGTGAGCCTACAACAAACGAAAGAAGAAAGATATACAATAGTTTCATGCAACTTTTTTTGTCAAAATGAGAGATTTTACTTAAAAGAAATAGATTGCATAAGGAAAAATATTGATGCGTTCCGTTTACTCATCGAAGTGTAAAAAGGGTATATAAAAACATTGCAAACCTTTATATATGAAATGAGTATAAACAAAAATAAAACAATTACCTTAGATTTGCATCCGAGGATTACAGATAAAATAGAAAGAATAAATTT
>OLWP01000322.1_pt1 | contig 25908 bp, 20 predicted proteins | sample 1673741 | NCBI WGS metagenome assembly OLWP01 (sample SAMEA103958125, study PRJEB25191) | human gut metagenome
GGACTGCGCCGCCCCGTTCCTCTTCCGCGGCCGCCGGCGCACCGGCAGCGGTCGTATCCGCCGCGAGCCGGGCATCGGCACTTGCAGCTACACCCCTCCGGGTTTCCGCATCGGCATCGGCAGTTCCTGTCGCCTTCGTCCGGGCTTCTGCCCCGGCATCGGCACTTCCTGCCGCCATCGTCCGGGCTTCCGCCCCAGCTCCGGCATATCCAGCCACCCTCGTCCGGGTTTCCGCATCGGCATCGGCACTTCCAGCCGCCACCGCCCGGGTTTCCGCCCCGGCCTCCGGTCTTACGCCCCCCGAAAGCGCATCGCAAATCTTGCGCGCGATATTGAGGTCGACCAGGAAATGCTGTCCCAGCGCCTTTTTTGCCCTTACTTCACTCATTTTCGTCTTTCAGTAATTCGTAATAACAGCCGTCCACGAACGCCCCGTTCTTGAAAAAAGCCTTGCGGAACGTCCCGACATGCCGAAACCCGGCTTTCACCAACACCCGCTGCGATGCGGAATTGGTGGCATAAGCCGCGGCAAAGATACGAATTATCGGGGTATTTGCGAACATCCACTCCACGGCCTGCCGGACGGCCGCCGTCATCATGCCCCGCCCCCGGCAGCGGCTTGAGAGCCAGAAGCCGATTTTGGCGCCGAAGCGCTCGACATCCGTCCCGAGCACGAACCCCACGCCGCCCACGGCCTTGCCGCCTGCCACGACGGCGAAATCCAGCGGCAGGAAACAAGCCCGCTCTTCCGGAATAAAACTGCCGCCCCGGGAAAACCGCCCCATCGGAAACCGCAAGCCTCCGCCCGGAAACCGAACCGCCGGGCAACGATGTCCGGCGGATGAAGGTCAGCGTTTCGACCGGCGGGATTTTTTCTTTTCCTGCCGCTCCCGGGCACGGCGTTCGAGCCGCACGCGGCGCTGCGTGAGGCGGAACGTATAGAGCAGCCCCACGAAACCCACGCCGAGCAGCGTGATCCAGAACCACACGGCAATGCCGCGCTCCATATACTCCAGGGCGTAGATTATCCCGGCCACCGCCACGATCATCATCACGAGGCGGACTATCTGCATCACATTGGTTTTCATATCAGTCTTCGTTTTGCGTATTTTTGCGGCCCATGCTCCGGGCGCGGACGGCCAAAATCCCCGACGCACCGATCAGTACGAGCGGCACGTACCAGATATCCCGCCCGTCGTCGGACAGGATCCGCCACAGCGAAACGACGCCGCACACGAAGAAAAACACGGACATGATCGTCAGGAACCGTTGCATGGCACACATAGGTTACGGTATTTTGTATTTGTTCACCTCGTCGAGGTGCTTGCGTTTGCGCTTGTGGCATTCGTTGTACACCATCCCGACGCCTGCAAGCACGAACAATACGGCCACGACAAGGTCGAATATACAATTGCTGTTCGACAAGGCCCAGAATATATTGACTCCGAGCCACACGAGTGTCACGATCAGGAAAATCACGGCAACAGTAAAAGTCTTTTTGTTCATAGGCGTATTATTAAGTTAGTGTCAATCCTCGGAACAGTGACGCAACAGCCGTGGGATGGCAGGTGTCCAGGGCGTCAGTTGCCCTGCTCGCAAATGAATTTGATACGCACCAGACGTATCTCCTCCTCCGTATAGTCGGCCCCCAGTTCGTCGATGGCCGCATCGAGCGAATCGCTCTCGGCGTCCTCCTTGAAATAGAGGTAAATGTCCTCGATCTTGTCCTCGTCCATAAAGTCCCTCAGATAGTACGAGATGTCGAGCTTCGTACCCGAGTTGACGATGCCTTCGATCTCGGTCAGCAGTTCGTCGAAATCGAGGTCTTTGGCGCGGGCGATATCCTCGAAATCCATCTTCCGGTCGATGGACTGGATGATGAAGATCTTGTTGCCCGACTTGTTGCCGACCGACTTGACGATCATGTCCTGCGGGCGGATGATCTCCTTCTCCTCGACATAGGCGCGGATCAGCTTGATGAACTCAGCGCCGAACTTCTTCGCCTTGCCGACGCCGACGCCCGAGATGTTCTGCATCTCGTCGAGCGTCACGGGATACTGGATCGACATATCTTCGAGCGACGGGTCCTGGAACACGACGAACGGCGGCAGATTGTGCTGCTTGGCGACCTTCTTGCGCAGGTCTTTGAGCATCGAGAACAGCTCCTCGTCGGCCGCCCCTCCTTTACCCGTAGGAGCCACCGCATCGGTCTCTTTCTCCTCCTCGTCGTAGTCGTGGTCGAGAGTTATATAGACCGGGCGGGGTGCGGCGATGAACTCCTCTCCTTTGGCATTGATCGACAGCAATCCATAATTTTCGATATTCTTATCGATAAGGCCCATAATCAGCGCCTGACGGATCACGGCTCCCCAATAACGGATGTCATGGTCCGCACCGGCCCCGAACCATTCACTCTTGTTGTGTCCGTAACTCTTGATCAACGCGGTATTCTTACCGACCAGCACGCTGGCCAGGTAGTCCGCCTTGAATTTGTCCCCCAGATCGCGCAACGCCTCGAGCGCCATGCGAAGCGACGCCTGGGCGTCGATCTTGGGTTTGGGGTGGAGGCAGTTGTCGCAGCAGCCGCAGTTCTCCTCAGGATATTCCTCCCCGAAATAGTGCAACAGCGTCTTGCGACGGCACATCGAACTTTCGGCGTACGACACGGTTTCGAGCAGCAGCAGCTTGCCGATCTCCTGCTCGGCCACCGGCTTTCCCTGCATGAACTTCTCCAGCTTCTGAATATCCTTATAACTATAAAAGGTAAGGCAGTGTCCTTCGCCGCCGTCGCGTCCCGCACGCCCCGTCTCCTGATAATATCCCTCCAAGGACTTGGGAATATCGTAATGGATCACATAGCGCACGTCGGGTTTGTCGATACCCATGCCGAAAGCGATCGTGGCCACGATCACATCGGCCCGCTCCATCAGGAAGTCGTCCTGATTGGCCGCACGTGTCTGGGCGTCCATACCGGCGTGATAGGCCAAAGCCCGGATGCCGTTGGCTACGAGCAACTCCGTAAGCTCCTCGACCTTCTTGCGGCTCAGGCAGTAGATGATGCCGCTCTTGCCCTCGTGCTGCTTGATGTAACGGATAATCTCCCGGTCCACATCGTGCTTGGGCCGGATTTCGTAATACAAGTTGGGGCGGTTGAACGACGACTTGAATACCGAAGCGTCGCTCATACCCAGGTTTTTCTGGATGTCCATCTGCACCTTGGGGGTAGCCGTCGCCGTCAGGGCGATCAGGGGCGCCGTGCCGATCTCGTTGATGATCGGACGAATGCGGCGGTACTCCGGACGGAAATCATGCCCCCACTCCGAAATACAGTGCGCCTCGTCGATGGCGTAGAACGAAACCTTGACCTTGCGCAGAAACGCCACGTTATCCTCTTTGGTGAGCGACTCCGGAGCGAAGTAGAGCAGCTTGGTCCGCCCCTCCAACACATCGTTGCGCACCTGCGCGATGGCACTCTTGTTCAGGGAAGAGTTCAGGAAGTGAGTGATTCCCGCATCGTTAGAATAGGTGCGCATGGCATCCACCTGGTTTTTCATCAGGGCGATCAACGGCGATATGACGATCGCCACGCCGTCCATCAGCAGGGCGGGCAACTGGTAACACAAGGACTTGCCGCCGCCGGTAGGCATCAGCACGAACGTATCTTTTCCACTCAACACATTGCGAATCACGGCTTCCTGATTCCCCTTGAATGAAGAGAAGCCGAAATATTCTTTCAGTTTCTCGCGCAGCAGGGAATCTTCATTTTGCTTCATAACTCTTCTCAAACACAAATTTCAATGTAAAGATAAAAATAATTCGGAAAAAAACATAACTTTGTAAAAAAATTTCATAAAAAATGCGTCTTTACACCAGCGAGCTCGTCAAGAAATACAAAGCCCGCACCGTGGTGAACCACGTTTCGATCGACGTGAACCAGGGTGAGATCGTGGGTCTTCTGGGTCCGAACGGAGCCGGCAAGACCACGACGTTCTATATGATCGTCGGCCTGATCAAACCCAACGAAGGCCAGATCTTTCTCGAAGACGACAACGGCCAGGTAGCCGAACTCACCAAAGAGCCCGTCTATCGCCGGGCCCAGATGGGTGTGGGGTATCTGGCGCAGGAGGCCTCGGTTTTCCGCCGTTTGAGCGTCGAGGACAACATCAAGGCCGTTCTGGAGATGACCGATCTGAAAAAGGACGAACAGGCCGCACGCTGCGAAGCGCTGATCGAAGAGTTCCGCCTTCAGAAAGTACGCAAGAGCCTCGGCATCCAGCTGTCGGGCGGCGAGCGGCGACGTACCGAAATCGCGCGCGCCGTGGCGATCAACCCGGCCTTCATCCTGCTCGACGAACCGTTCGCAGGCGTCGATCCGATCGCTGTCGAAGACATCCAGAGCATCGTCGCTACGCTGAAGAACAAGAATATCGGCGTCATCATCACCGACCACAACGTCGATGAAACGCTGGCCATCACCGACCGTACCTACCTGCTGTTCGAGGGTAAAATCCTCAAGGCGGGTTCGGCCGAGGAGCTGGCTGCCGACCCGATGGTGCGCAAGGTCTATCTGGGACAGCACTTCGAACTGCGGCGCAGTCCGACGCTCGACAAACTCCGCAAGGGACAACCCGCGAGCGCAGCCGAAGAGAATCCGTCCGAGGAGAAATAGACCGTACCCGCCTTCTGTCGGGCAATGCCCGGCGGATCGGCCTCGCGGAATCCGCCCGACTCCTGCCTACGACGGTACGAACCCGGACCGGAATCCGGAACCGTTTTCCGCCTGCGGCAAGCGCCCCTCCCGGCAAGCCCGGGAAGTCCGAAACGAAATCCGGAAAGGATTGCGGACTCGCAACCGATTCCGGGAGCGCATCCCGGAAAAAACAAACAGACAACCATTTTCGAACACCGGTTTGCATCGTACAGTTCGCGCGAATCATTCCGGATTCGGAAAATGGAAAGCAAAACAACGACTTTTTGACAAGTGCCGCAACGGACGTAAACTCCGAACTGCCGCACCGAAAAATACAGTAATTATCCGTATATGGATCAATCCGTTCCCCCGGGGAGGGTTCGAGGCATTTGCATTCCCCCATGTTCCAAAAGTTACGCACAGCGCGCCCTGGCCGCCTCGCTGCTGGCCGAAGGTACTTCCCGGCTGCATAACATCGAATTTTGCGACGATACCCGTTCAGCCATCCGCTGCATCGAGGCGCTCGGTGCCCGGGTACGGCGCACCGGAGAGCGCACGCTCGAAATCGACGGCGGCCTCTCCCCCGCAGGCGACAAACTCTACGTCGGCCAGTCGGGGCTTTCCACCCGGCTCTTCACCCCGATCGCATCCCTCTGCGACACGCCGATCGGAGTGGTGGGCGAAGGACCGCTGCTGCACCGCTCGTTCCGGACGATGATCCGCACGCTCCGGGCACTGGGCGTCCGGGTTCACGACCGCAACGACCATCTTCCCCTCCATATCCAAGGCCCGATCCGGGGCGGCGAGGTTCAGGTAGAGGGGCTGGTTTCCTCCCAGTTCATCACAGGACTGCTGCTGGCCCTGCCGATCGCCGAAGAGGAGACGACGATTCACGTTCCCCACGTAATATCGACCCCCTATATCGACATCACGATCGACACGGCCGAGCGCTTCGGCATCGAAATCCTGCATAAAGACTATAAAGAATTCTACGTGGCCGGAGGACAACGCTACCGGCCTGCGGAGTTCGAAATCGAGAGCGACTGGAGCGCGGCCGCCTTCCTGCTGGTAGCGGGGGCCGTCGCGGGCGAAGTGACGATCCGCAACCTCTCGGTACTCTCCCGACAGGCCGACACAGCCGTTATGACTGCCCTCGTTCGGGCCGGCGCATCCGTCATCGACGAGGGCGATACGATCACCGTCGCACACCGTCCGCTGCAAGCCTTCTCATTCGACGCGACCCAATGTCCGGGGCTTTTCCCGGCCCTGGCCGCCCTGGCCGCTTCAGCCGAGGGGACGAGCGTCATCAAAGGAACCTCCCGGCTGGAGAACAAGGAGGGCAACCGCGCCGAGTCGATCCGCGAGGAGTACGCCAAACTCGGCATCGAGGTCGATCTCGACGAAGAGGATACGATGAAAATCCGGGGCGGACGAATCCGGGGCGGACACGTGCACAGCCACGACGACCATCGCATCGCCATGTCGCTCGCGGTAGCGGCTCTGAACGCCGACACCCCCGTCGTTATCGAAAATCCCGCATGCGTGGCCAAGAGCTTTCCCGACTTCTTCGAACGGCTCGAATCCCTGCGTACTGCGGAATAAACGGACCGACTATGCCGACACGCCGGGAAATCATCGCACGGATCGAAACGCCGCTCACCGCCCTCTACGGCGAGCGCGAAGCGCGACAAATCGCCCGGATCGTTGTGATGGAACTCGGCGGACTCTGCCTGACCGACCTGGTCGCCGAACCGGACAAGGAGCTCGGAATCGACGAACTCGACCGGATCATCGGCGAACTGGCCGCCGGCCGTCCCCTGCAATACGTACTGGGACATACCGAATTTTACGGGCTCGATTTCCAGGTGCGGGAAGGGGTGCTGATTCCCCGTCCCGAAACCGAAGAGTTGGTCCGCTGGATCGCCGAATCCCCCGCCCCGGACAATCCCGCCGTACTCGACGTCGGCACCGGCAGCGGCTGCATCGCCGTCACACTGGCCCGGCTGATCCCGGAGTCCCGTATTACAGCCGTCGATATTTCCGAAAAAGCCCTCTCCATCGCCCGCGAAAATGCCCGGAGACTCGATGCAAAAGTGGATTTCCGACAAGGCGACGCCCTCGGGGAGCTATTCCCCGGACAACGGGAACAGTTCGACCTGATCGTTTCCAATCCCCCCTATATCCCCCGCAGCGAAAAAGCCTCGATACGCGTGAATGTTACGGGTTACGAACCGGCGGAGGCGCTCTTCGTCGAGGACGGAGATCCGCTGATTTTCTACCGGGCCATCGCCCGCAATGCCCGGCGGCTGCTCCGTCCCGGCGGACGGCTCTATTTCGAGATCCACGAGAATTTCGCGGACGAAACGTTCCGGATGCTGACCCGGGAAGGGTTTCCGGATACCGCCGTGCGCCGCGACCTGAACGACAAAAACCGCATGACATGCAGCCTGCAAAGAAGATAAAACGCGACAAAACGCCCGAACAGGCTTACGCGGCCTTGATCCGGCTCTGTGCCCGGAGCGAAAAATCCTCGGGCGACGCCCTGCGGCTGATGCAGCGCTGGGGCGTGGAGCCTTCGGCCCGGCAGGGCGTGCTGCAAAAGCTCCTCGCCGACCGATTCATCGACGACAACCGCTACGCCGAAGCCTTCGTGCGCGACAAAATCCGGCTGAGCGGCTGGGGCGCCCGCAAGATCCGCACCTCGCTCCGGCTCAAAGGCATCGCCGCAGCGATCAAAAAGGAGTACACGCCCGTGCTGAAACACATGACCCGTACCCAGGGCCGCGTGCTTCTGAAGCTGATTGACCGGGAAACGAAATACACGGCTTACGAAATCCTCCGGGAGTTCCGGGGCGGCTTCGTCGCGGGATTCTGGCAAAGCGTATCGCGTATCTTCGGACAGAATCTCAAGTCGGAATACGACCGAGAAGGGGACGACAAGGTACTCGAACAGATCGTTCTCTATTACGAAGCGGGGCTGCTGTAAACCGCATCCGCCCGCCGTTCACAGACAATCGCCCCTGTTTTCCGTCCGTCTGCAACCTCCGCAGCCACCGACGGCACGATCGAATGCCATCCACCCTCCCATTCGACAGACGAAAATACCCATACGGGCACGATCTCCGGACCACTCCGTCAAAATACAAATATATTTGTATTTCTGTTCGGCATTTTCATAATCTTTGGCTTCGCCTCAAACGCTTCGATCCGACAAAGTGCAGATAAACTTGCTTCCGCACCCGGCTTTTTTCTAATCTTTAACGTCGTTCAAGCATTCCGCCTCAGCAAAATACAAATAAAATTTGCTTTTGCACGCAGTTTATTCGTATCTTTGACTTCGTCTTAGATACTCCGCCTCGGCAAAATGCAAATAAAATTTGCTTTTGCGCTCGGCTTATTCGTATCTTTGCACCGATCGGACAAAACTGCCCGACTTACTTAACCAATTATCGTTCAAATTCTTTATCGTATGAAAAAACTGTTCATTTTCTCGGCTCTCATCACCCTGGCGCTGGGGGGGGGAGTTGCAGCGACAGCGAAACAGATGAGTTTCAGAACATTCTGATTCCTCAGGATAACTTATCGGCCTCGATTTCGGCCGATGCGTTGTCCCATACCATCGGTTTCGAGACGACCCAGAGCTGGACGGCATCCGTACGTGAAACCTCGCGTGCCGAAAGCTGGATCTCCATCAACCCCACTTCGGGCGACGCCGGCAAGCACACGATTACCGTCACGCTCACTGAAAACGAAACGACCGAATCCCGCCAGGCGGTCGTCATCATCTCCTGCGGCGGAGAATCCGCGAATATCTCCATCACCCAGCGGGGCGTGGGACAAGACGAACCGGAAGATCCGGACAACCCGAATAACCCCGACAATCCTCAAAAGCCCGAACATCCCGACGTAGCACCCGAAGACCGGCTGACCTGGGTAGAAACGACCTACACCGAGGTTTACAGCGACGGTTCCAGCACCGACAAGAGCTACATGCTCTTCGAATACGATGCCGAAGGTCTTCTGACCGGTTACGACCAATACGATTACGATTCGGAACAGACCGACAAAATCAATGCCTCCTATGAAAGGACGCTCAAACGAAGCGAAGGGAAAATCACAGACGAAGAGAAATGGTTCGAAATCGACGGCAGCAGTTACGAAGGAATGCCCCTTCCCAACTCGGGCGAATACACCAAGGAATACCGCTTGAATACAAGCGGTTTGGTAAGTAGCTACACCGACCCGGACGGCGCCAGCCAGACTTTCACCTACAACGCCGACGGCACGCTGGCTCGCTTGGAATACCGCAACCCTTCCTATCCCGATGAGAACTCGACCTCGACGCTTACCTGGCAGGACGGAAACATCGTTTCCATTTCGACCATCGACGGACGGGATAACGAAACAACGACGTTCTCCTACACCGAACACCTCAACCCCTGGAACGGCATCGACATAGGCGCCTTCATGATCGGCGATGCAGAGGAGTCCGCCATGCTGCTCGGCATCAGCGGTACGACCGTTAAGAACCTGCCCGCCAGCTGTCAAGACGGCAACAGCACTACGACCTACACCTACACGTTCGACGCCGAAGGCCGCGTCAGCACGATCGTGACCGAAGTGAATTGGCAGGACGGCGGCGGCAGCGGCAGCGAGCGCACGGAATATACGCTCCACTACGGTCCCCAAACCGTTTCGAAACCCGATTACATCCCCTACCTGACCAAACAGGAAGTCGTGGACGAAGGAACGCTTCCCTATACATTCTCGGAAGACAATCCGGACGAAAAATGGTACGGTGTAAACGCCTACACCTCCTATGCCAAGATCCGCAGCACGATGTCCGACGGCAGAACCAGCGAAAAAACCGAATATCGGCAGATCAACATCAATCCCTCGACTCAGGAAGGTCCTGTATTAGGCTACCTTTACATCACGCAGGACGAAGCGGACAACTTCCGACTCGTTTCGACCTCTTTCAACGAGATTCCGCTGGGTGAAAACGAGATAACCCCCCACCGTTTCGTCTATACGCTGGAATATAACTGCTTCACGGTCAATCTGGAATTCGACGTGTTCTATCCTTCCTGCACAGTCTTCGATCCTGCGACCGGTGAACAGAAAACCCACTGGATGCCGATGCTTCCGCTCGACAAGAACTGTTTCACGGTATCCGAACCGGAACTGCGGTATATGGGTGAAAATACGGACGAAAACGGCCCTATGAGCGAATACTACTACCGACAGGAGTATCTTTTCCAGGTCAATCGGGATGTGGAGCCTACGGAATACGACTACCAGTTGTTGAGCCGTCATATGTACGTCGCACACTATTAAACCGAAAACACGGGGCACAGCCCCATCAGACAACCCCTCCGAGAACTCGGAGGGGTTGTGTCTTTGTCGCCGACACCGAGGAAAATCAGCACCTCCGTTGCGATTCTGCGAATAGTTTTATATATTTGCAAGCGAAAAATCCGGAGCGGACCTGCAACGGCCGAACAGGGAGAACGATTTGCCCGACACCGCTTTAGCTTTGTCCGGACTGAAAAAACCGACTGCAACGACGGCTCCGCAAAACGAAAAATGCTCCAGCGTCGGGCGGCACCGTTTCCCGGCATACGATAACGAACCGAAACTATGTTTGAAAACTTAACCGATAAACTCGAACGGTCCTTCAAGCTGATCAAGGGCGAAGGCCGCATCACCGAAATCAACGTCGCCGAAACCCTCAAGGAGATCCGCCGGGCGCTGATCGACGCCGACGTCAATTACAAGGTAGCCAAATCCTTCACCGACGAGGTGAAGCAGAAGGCCCTGGGACAAGACGTGCTCAAGTCCGTCAAGCCGGGACAGATGATTACCAAGATCGTCCGCGACGAGTTGGCACAACTCATGGGCGGCACGGCGACCGACATCAAGCTGGAGGGCACGCCTGCGGTCATCCTGATCGCCGGTCTGCAAGGCTCCGGTAAGACTACCTTCTCGGGCAAGCTGGCGGCGATGCTCAAGAGCAAGAAGGGGCGCCAGGTGCTGCTCGTGGCGGGCGACGTCTATCGTCCTGCGGCCATCGACCAGCTCAAGGTGCTGGGCGGACAGATCGGAGTCGAAGTCTATACCGAAGAGGGGAATAAAAATCCGGTGCAGATCGCCGAAAATGCCATCAAATACGCCCGTCAGCACGGTTTCAACGTCGTGATCGTCGATACGGCGGGCCGTCTGGCCGTCGATGAGGCGATGATGCAGGAGATCACGGCGATCAAACAGGCCGTGAAACCGGGCGAAACGCTCTTCGTGGTCGATTCGATGACGGGTCAGGATGCCGTGAATACGGCCCGCGAGTTCAACCAGCGGCTGGATTTCGACGGCGTAGTGCTTACCAAACTCGACGGCGATACGCGCGGCGGTGCGGCGATCTCGATTCGTGCGGTGGTGAACAAACCGCTGAAGTTCATCTCCAGCGGCGAGAAGATGGATGCCATCCAGGTATTCCATCCGGAACGTATGGCCGACCGTATTCTGGGCATGGGCGACGTGGTATCGCTCGTGGAACGCGCCCAAGAGCAGTACGACGAAGAGGAGGCCCGCCGCCTGAAGAAGAAGATCGTCAAGAACCAGTTCAACTTCAACGATTTCATGGGACAGATCGCCCAGATCAAGAAGATGGGCAACCTCAAGGATCTGGCCTCGATGATCCCCGGTATGGGCAAGGCTCTCAAAAATGTCGAGATCTCGGACGACGTATTCAAGCAGACCGAAGCGATCATCAACTCGATGACTCCCCTCGAACGCGAGAAACCCGAAATCATCGACGCCAAGCGCCGCGAAAGGCTCGCCAAAGGCAGCGGTACGACGATGGCCGAGGTGAACAAACTGATGAAGCAGTTCGAAGACACGCGCAAGATGATGAAGGCCGTCGCCGGAGGCAATATGAAAATGCCCAAATTACCCGGACGCGGCTTCCGCAGATAAGCGGAATGAATACTTCGCCAACTACTTTATACCCCTTCGGTTCGGGCTCCGAACCAAAGGGGTTTTCCTTATGACATCTATCATATAATCGACCCGCTTCCGGGCAAATCCGGCATCCTCTGCAACCACGCACCGGCAGCGGAAAGGCGATTCACACATACTCTCCGAAATCGGTGTCAGCTCATAATTGGGCAAGCAGAATGCAGGACAAATCCGAAAAGGCTTCGCCCGTAAACACGAAGAACGGATTCGTCCGGAACACCTTGCAGACGAGTACAAGAAAAATATACAGAAATAGGAAAAAACCGGAGAGGAAAACACAACGCGAAGGACCGAAGAAAACGCGTTTTTTCCGGCCCGATCTTCCAATCCGTCCGATAACGGGCTTTTTCCGGAAAAACAGCGGTGTCGAAAAGAGCCGCAACCTCCCTCGGCCCCCCTTATCCGAAAAACGCCACCGACCGACACCTTCTGAACATAGAAAGATGACGCTTCATTTGGCAGGGGGTATTTTTTTCGCTATCTTTGTAAAAGATAGGAGGCGGTTCGGCAATCTTAGCGTGCAAATCCGTGCGATTGCTCTCGGCTTTCACTATTTTTGGAGCAGGCAGCATGGCGGCCCGGCATGAAAAACAAGTTCGTTCGTTTTATGCGGTCCTCGCTTTCACTGCCTTTTCGTGAGAATCAGACAACAGACATCCTATGCACAAGGCCGGTTTCGTCAATATCATCGGAAATCCCAACGTCGGCAAATCGACGTTGATGAACGCACTCGTAGGCGAACGCCTCTCGATCATCACCTCCAAAGCCCAGACCACGCGCCACCGCATTCTGGGAGTGGTCAGCGGCGAAGATTTCCAGATCGTCTTCTCGGATACGCCGGGCATCCTGAAACCCAGCTACAAACTCCAGGAATCGATGATGAAATTCGTCACCGGCGCCGTGAACGATGCGGACGTAATCCTCTACGTCACCGACACGGTGGAACAGAGCGACCGTTCGAACGACATCCTCGAAAAGATCCGCCAAAGCGATATTCCCACCCTCGCGGTAATCAACAAGATCGACCTCACGACGCCCGAAAAGCTCGAAGAGCTCGTCGATAAATGGCAGGCGCTGCTGCCGGCCGCCACGATCGTCCCGGTATCGGCACGCGAGAATTTCAACATCAAGGGACTTTTCGACCTGATTCTGGAACGGCTGCCCGAGGGAGAAGCCTTCTACTCCAAAGATACGCTCACGGACAAAACGCTGCGATTCTTCGCCTCGGAAATAATCCGCGAAAAGATCCTGCGCAACTACGACAAGGAGATCCCCTACTGTTGCGAAATCGCGATCGAAGCCTACAAGGAGGAACCGACGATCGACCGCATTTCGGCGGTCATCTATGTCGCACGCGACTCCCAGAAGGGTATCCTGATCGGGCACAAGGGCGAGAAACTCAAAAAAGTCGGACAGCAGGCCCGCGAGGACATGGAGCAATTCCTCGGCAAGAAGGTCTTCCTGCAGTTGTACGTCAAAGTAAACGAGAACTGGCGCGATAACGAACGGCAACTCAAGCGCTTCGGGTACGAACAAGAATAATCACAACCAAATCGGGGTGTCGTGGCATTGCGCAAATTTATCCTGAAAATCATCCTATTGGGGACGCTGCTGAGCAACGCCGCCACTGCCGACGCCCAATACAACAAAGACTATTTCTACTGGGCCAGCCGCCGTTGCCTGATGAACCGCGAATATCAGGAGGCGATTCGTGTGCTCAACATCCTGTTGCGGGCCGATCCGGACGCCGCAGAGGGCTATTTCCTGCGGGGCGTAGCCAAATTCAACCTCGACGACCTGCTGGGTGCCGATACCGACTTTTCGGCTGCCATCGTCAAAAACCCCGTATTCACGACCGCCTACATCTACCGGGCGCTGACCCGTACGCGCATGGGCAACTACGACGACGCGCTGCAGGATTTCCGCGAGGCGATCGACCTGAGGCCCGACCTGCCGGACGCCTATTACAGCCGGGGCTATACGCGCCTGCAGAACAAGCAATACGAGGAGGCGATCGAGGATTTCGACAAATTCATCTTCCAGGAAAACAAGGTAGCCGACGCCTACATCGGCCGCGGCACAGCCTACCTGTACCTGAAGGACACCGTACGGGCCCTGGAAAATTTCGACCAGGCGATCCGCACCAACCGCGAAAATCCCAACGGCTATTACCAACGCGGAACCTTGTTGCTGCAAAAAGAGGAGTATGCCCGAGCCGAAGCCGATTTCGACATGTCGATCCGCTGCGACTCGGCTATCCTGCCGCCCTATTTCAACCGGGCGGTGGTCTATTCCAACACCAACCGTCCGATGCAGGCCCTCGCGGATTTCGACCGGGTACTCCAACTGGACTCGACCAACTCGTTCACCTATTTCAACCGGGCGATTCTCCGCACCCAGATCGGCGATTACAACCGCGCACTCGACGACTTCGACCGCGTGGCGCTCTACTCTCCCGGCAATGTCCAGGTCTATTACCTGCGTGCCATGCTCAAAACCCGCTTGGGCGACCTCGAAGGCGCCGAGCGCGACTACACCCGGGCCATCGAACTCTACCCCGACTTCGCCAACGCCTACCTGAACCGCAGCGCCCTGCGTTATGCGTTGCATAACCCCAAGGCTGCGAAACGGGACGAAGAGATCGCCCAGCGCAAGATCGCCGAATACAAATCCCACCTGAAGGACAGCACCTACTCGATCTATGCCGATACGACGCAACGGATGGACAAACTGCTGGCCTTCGACAACCAATTCACCAACAACTACTTCGACCGCATTTCGGAACAACCGAGCCTGGGCCGCAGCAACATGCGTCTGCTACCCTTGTTCCGCTTCACCCTGATGCAGCCCGATACCTCCCGGATCGAGGCGTCGAACCGCTATACCCTGCAACGGGTCAAAGACTTCGAGAAAAAACTGGACAATCCCTACCTCGTCCTCTCCAACCGGCCTACGAACATCGATGCGGACTCTTTGGCGATGCTCGACAGCCGCTATGCCGAAATCCTGTGCCAGAATCCGCGCGACTGGCTCCTGCAAGTACAATATGCCATTTCGCAATCGCTGATCCGACAATTCACCAATTCGGTCGGCGCCTATTCGTCGGCTATCGCAGACAATGCCGCCAATCCATTCCTCTACTTCAACCGGGCCGTGACACGGGCCGAAATGATCGACTTCATTTCGGGCCTGGACAATCCCTATCAGCGAATTTCGATCGACTCCGACCCGGCGAACAAACTCACCAACACCCATACACGCACCTACAATTACGACGAAGCCATCGCCGATCTGGACAAGACGCTCCGCCTCTTCCCGAACTTCGCCGAAGCCTACTACAACCGGGGAACGCTGCTGGCTCTTTCAGGCAAACTGCCCGAGGCCTTCGAAGATTTCTCGAGAGCCATCGAACTGAATCCCCTCTTCGCCGAAGCGTTCTACAACCGGGGCATGACCCAAATCTATATGAAAGACACGCGCAAGGGCTGCCTCGACCTCTCGAAAGCCGGAGAGCTGGGCATTACCTCGGCCTACGAAATCCTCAAACGTTACACGGGGGAGCATACAGAAGCTTTTTAACTAACAATAACCAATTCAATAAACTATGACACAAGCTATTCAAAAGAAACTGAACGACTCGGCGTTCGCCCGATGGACCGCACTGATTCTGGTGGCGCTCACCATGTTCTTCGGCTACATGTTCGTCGATGTCCTCTCGCCGTTGCAGAACATGCTCGAAAGCACCCGAGGCTGGAGCCCCACGATTTTCGGACTGTACGGCGGTTCGGAATTCATTCTGAACGTCTGCGGTTTCCTGCTCGTCGCAGGTATCATCCTCGACAAGATGGGCGTACGGTTTACGGGTATTCTTTCGGCCTCGCTGATGGTACTCGGTGCCGGTATCAAATTCTACGGACTGAGCAACTACTTCTATGAAGGCGGATTCGGTTACGAGTTCCTCAGTTCGTTCCTCACGGACATCCCGGCCAGCGCGAAGCTCGCCTGCCTGGGTTTCATGGTCTTCGGCTGCGGTACGGAGATGGCCGGTGTGACGGTATCCCGCGCAATCGTCAAGTGGTTCACGGGGAAAGAACTGGCTCTGGCGATGGGCCTGGAAATGGCTATTGCCCGACTGGGCGTATTCGCCGTATTCAGCCTGTCGCCCTGGGTGGCTAACTGGGGCGGCGATCCGAGCGTAGCACGTCCGGTAGCCGTTGTCGGCCTGTTGCTCTGCATCGGCCTGCTGACCTACATCGCATTCTCGGTCATGGACTTCAAACTCGACAGACAAACCGAGGCAGACACCCCGATAGGAGAAACCGAAGAGCCCTTCAAGGTCGCCGATCTGAAGAACCTTTTCAGCAGCAAAACCTTCCTGATCGTTTCGGCACTCTGCGTGCTCTACTATTCGGCGATTTTCCCGTTCCAGCGTTTCGCAACGGGTATGCTCGAAAGTAATCTGGGCATCACCAACCAGCAGGCTTCGGACATCTTCCGCTGGTTCCCGATGGGGGCCATGATCCTGACTCCGCTGCTCGGCTGGTTCCTCGACCACAAGGGCAAAGGCGCGACGATGCTGATGATCGGTGCGATCCTGATGTTCATCTGCCACATGACTTTCGCACTGGTTCCCCTCACCCCCGCTATCGCGTTCTCGGCGATCATCCTGCTCGGCCTCTCTTTCTCGCTGGTTCCCGCCGCCCTGTGGCCTTCGGTACCCAAGTTGGTCGATAACCGCTATATGGGTTCTGCCTATGCAACGATTTTCTGGATCCAGAACCTCGGACTGATGGCCTTCCCGATGATCATCGGCTGGGTTCTCAACAAGGTCAATCCCGGCGTGGGAGAAGCGATCAAAGCCGGTGAACACGTAAGCTACAACTACACGGTTCCGATGCTGATTTTCGCCAGCCTCGGCGTATTGGCTTTCCTGCTGGCTTTCTGGCTCAAGCTCGAAGATCGTAAAAAGCACTACGGCCTGGAGCTTCCCAACATCAAGAAATAACGATAATCCGTATCCCCGGTCTACCGGAAAAATGATGAGTAAACCCCCGCTGCAATTTGCAGCGGGGGTTTTGTAACAAAGAGTCTATCGACTAAAGCGACGAGGATCGTACGAGATTCCGCTTTCGAGATACAAGAGTTCCTATTTAATCGGATCGCCCCTCTACGCTTCCTATTTAACCAATCGGTAAAGCTCCGTAATGCGATCGCACATCGCATCCCACGAAAAGCGCTTCTTCTCCTCTTCCATGTTCGCACGGAATCCCGCGAGCACATCGTCCCGCCAGATACGGTCGATGGCCCGGGCGACTTCTACGGCATCGGGACGGCAGACGAAACCGACACGACCGTCAGGCACGATCTCCGGAAGACCGCCCACGTCGGTCACCACCATCGGCAGGTCGAATTGATAAGCGATCTGGGTCACGCCGCTCTGCGTGGCCGAACGATACGGCTGCACCAAAAAATCTGCGACGGAAAAATAGTAACGCACCAATTCGTCCGGAATAAAATAGTCGTGCAGAATCACATCGTCCTCCAGTCCGTTGTCGGCGATTTGCTTCAAATACTTCTCTTTCGGAGCATAGAACTCACCGGCCACGATCAGGCGCCGGTCTTCGGCAGGATGCTCCCGCTTGTAGACCTTCCAGGCATCGAGCAACAGGTCCAACCCCTTGTAGTCCCGAATCAAACCGAAAAAGAGCGCATAGCGTTTCGAAGGATCCAGTTCGAGGCGGATGCAGGCCTCCGTACGATCGATGACGATACCGAAATTTTCGAAAAGCGGATGCGGAGAGAAGAGTGCCGGAACTTGCGTATATCGGCGCAATTCGCGGTGCACCTGCTCGGACATATAGATAAAGCCGTCCACCGCCCTCAAGAAATAGCGGTTGAACGGCTTGTCGGTCATATGGCGTTCATGCGGTTCGACGTTGTCGATCTGACAAAGGATACGCGTCGTACCGTTCTTTTTGGCAAAACGGGCGATCGTACCGAAACAGGGCGCCATAAAGGGGGTCCAGTATTTCATCAGCACGAAATCCGGCTTCTCGCGGGCGATCCACCGCCCCACGGCGATCCAGTTGAACGGATTCATCGTATTCACGCACCGCACGATGTACAGATCGGGCGGCGGCGGTGTCTGCACCGTCTGATTCCTTCCGGGAAAGAAAATACGGGGATACTGGAGCGTGAAAGTCTTGATCTTCACCTCGTCGCCCCGGCGTTGGAAAACCCGGGCCATGCTCTGCATAATTACGGCCAAGCCCCCTCGATACGGATGGGCGGGCCCCACGATCGAAATTTTCATATCCCGAACTTTATTTTGAAAATTAAATCGAATCCCCGAACGGATTCAAACCTTCGGTACGGCCCTTCTGTTTTCGAAAAACGACGTACGGCAGTTTTAGTAAAAATACAAATACCCTACCGAATCCTGCAACAAGGAGATAACGATAACCGGTTCGGCAGAAACTGCCCGAACCGGTTTCGCTATCCATCCTATTTCGTTTTATTATACGCCTCCACACCACTCTTCAGGAAGTCGATGTATGCCTCCACGTCGAGGTTATAAGCCCGCTTGGGAACCAATTCCTGCCCATCACGGCCGAGAATCAGGTAGTTGGGCTGTCCGTTCACCCCGAAACGGGTCTGGGCGATGTAGGAGTTGATGCGACCGATGTCCTTAAGAACCTTGCCTCCCGCAGTGGTCACCCATTCGTTCTCGGGTACTTTGGTCTTGTCGTCGGTATAGAGGGCAACCAGCACGTAATCGTCGCGCAGGATCTGCTGCACGCGCGGATCGCTCCAGACGCGGGCCTCCATTTCGCGGCAATTCACACAACTGATTCCCGTAATATCCACGAACAAAGGTTTATCGGCCTCCCTGGCAGCGGCTTCGGCCTGGGCCAGATCGAAATACCCCGGCAGATCGTAAGGCCAGTGCAGGATATCCGCATATTTGATCTTTTCAGTCGTCTGTGCCGTTGCTGACGGTGCGGTAACGACGCCCTGCGTATTGATTACGAAGTCCTGCGTATGCATCGGGGGCAAATAGCCCGAAAGAGCTTTCAGCGGCGCACCGAACATACCCGGGAACATATAGACCGCGAACGAAAGCGAAGCGATGGCCAGCGTCAGCCGGGTCACCGAAACGTGCTTGAGTTCGTCGTCATGAGCGAAGCGGATCTTGCCCAGCAAATAGAAGCCCAGCAATGTGAACACGACGATCCAGATCGCCAGATAAACCTCGCGGTCGAGCAACCCCCAGTGGTAGGTCTGGTCGGCCATACTCAGGAACTTGAAACCGAGGGCGACCTCGATAAAACCGAGAACGACCTTCACGGAACCGAGCCAACCGCCGCTCTTGGGCAGGTCTTTCAGCAAGGAGGGGAAGAAAGCGAAAATCGTAAAAGGCAGGGCAAAAGCCAGCGAGAAAGCGAACATCGTCACGATAGGCACCCAGAATTCGCCGGCAGTCGAACGAATCAGGACGTTGCCGACGATCGGCCCGGTGCAGGAGAACGACACCAACACCAGCGTCAGAGCCATGAAGAAGATACCGATCAAACCGCCTTTGTCCGCGTGCCGGTCGCTCTTATTGACCATCCAGCTCGGAAGCGTGATCTCGAAGGCCCCGAAGAACGATGCGGCGAAAATCATGAACACGATGAAGAAGATCAGGTTGGGAAGCCAGTGCGTAGCCAGCCAGTTGAAAATGTCGGCCGTCACGGCATCGCCGCCCACCAGACGCGTAATCAGAATGATCGCCGCAATGGGAAGCGTATAGAGCGCTACGATGAAGAAACCGTACATCGAAGCCTTGAAACGTCCCGCAGCAGGCGATCCGCTGCCTTTCATAAAGAACGATACGGTCATCGGGACCATCGGGAATACACAAGGAGTGAGCAGCGCCGCGAAGCCCCAAAGAACCGCTTCGATAATCAGACCCCACAGGGTTTTGGACTCTCCGGCTCCGTCGCCGGAAACAGGTTGATCCGCAGCATCCCCGGCCGCAACGGATGCCCGGGCCGCCTCGGGATCGCCGATCGTGATCTCGAATCCCCAATCCTCGGGCGAATTGCAATTTTCCTCCTCGCAGGAACGCCAGTTGATATTGCCTTTCAATACGGCGCCCTCACCCGTCAGGGTGACTTTCTGACCGAGGATGATTTCATCGAAATAAGTACCCATTTCGACCTCGAAAATATCGTCGTATTCGCGTTTGGAAGCGTTGATCTCATAAGGATCGCCGTCGAGCGTCAGGCCCGTTGCAGGCTCGAACTCCACCAGGGTCGAAGAAACGTCCGAATGCAGGTCGTACGTATGCCATCCCGGCAGGATCTTACCCGTAAATACGACTTCGTAATTCGAATCGCCGAGGTCCTTCAAAGTGCTGTCCCAGGTAATGGTCGGGGACTGCGCGTGAGCCGACAACAAACTCGTCAGGAAAGTCGCCAGCAGCACGATACGGATATAAAATTTCATATCTCTGTAGTTTTAAGTTTACCCCACAAAGATAGTAAATTTTATTCAAAAACCACGTATGGGACGCATTATCTCGCGTCCGCGAGAAAAAACTACTCGGAAACCTTCCTTTCGGCTTCGGCCTTGCTGCGTGCAAAAGATTGCAAGGCGAGGTACTCCTTGTCGCCGTAATCGAACAGGTTCTGCAACTCGTTGCGGAAATAGTCCAGGTGCTCCTCCTCTTCGACGGCCAGATCCTGGAACATCTTGTGCGTTACCGAATCGTCGGCTTCGGCCGCAATGCGAGCGGCATCGTTATAGCTATCGATCGTACTCTGTTCCAGTTGCATAGAGAAACGGAACATCTCCTTGGGATCGGTGATCTGGCGCGTCGTAAACGACGGATTCATATTCACGTCCCCCTGCAAGAAAAGGATACGGTCGGACAACTCCTCGCTATGACGCATTTCGGCGATGGAAATCATCCGCATCTTTTTGGAAAGATACTCGTAACCGGCATCTTCGAAATGGACATGGAAATACATGTACTGGAGCGAGGTGGCAATCTCTTTTCCCAAAGCATCGTTCAATAGATCGATACTTTTCTGGTACTTGTTCGCAACTTTGATCTTTTCCATAATAATAAAGGTTTTGTCTCTATATCAGCAAAACCCGTTCCAGAAAGGAACAAAGCCGATCGTAAAAACGGACCGAAACGAAGTCGATTCGGTTCGGCTCCCTGCCTCGCCCGCCACCACGAAATACGACACATCAACGCCACTCGAGCGCCGCCCGGACAGCGGCTTCCTCTCCGTTCGAAACCTCAAACAGCGACAAGCCGTCCCGTTGTTCGTACCCGACCGTAAGGGTTTGCCCGTAACGGCATTCGTGCATGAAATGAATGTCAAGACGCACCGGGCGGATCGCGGTCAGCTGCTCGATGGGCAGCATATCGAACATCATGTTGATATAGCGCATCGTATTGACGTGACGGTTGAAGTCGATGTCGCTGTAAACCACCCGGTGTTCGGCAATATGCTGCGGAACGATCCCCGTCACTTTGCGCGGCTTTTCGGTCGGCGACGGAGCATCCACAATCGAATCGGCGCAGGTGCCGATGACCGTATTGAGATCGATCGCCTTGCGGGCACCCAAGTCGATGATGCACCACTGCGTCACGGCCCGCCCGAACTCCCGGCCGGCGGCATCGTGCAGCGTGAAATTACGGGTCGAGAGCATCCGGTTGTACTCGTTCACCCACGTCACGATTTCATAAGAGCTGTATTGTTCGGGGCGGTCGTCGATCTCGATCGCCATGCGTGAAAGCACCCACGAGCGGTTTTCCTTATTCAACTTATCGATCCCGAACCCTTTGCGCTGGGCATCGACACCCGCCGTATTGAGGACCTCGTTCGCCAAAGCCGGAACGGTCATCCGAAGTGTGAAATCGACCTGCTGAGGGTCTGCATAATAAGTGTAACCTGTTTTCTCTGCCATATTTCAGTGCGTTTTTCAATTTCAAATGCAACGAAACGACAATCCGCCGGTTATCCGCCGGGCCGGGAGAAAGCCGTAGATACCGAATGGTTTCATTCCTACAAAAACGCCCCGGCCCGGCTTCCTGCGGACAGTAGCGGCGTATGCCGGAAACAGAGCGAAGCCTTCCGGCCGCGCCGACTGCATTTCGTGCAAAGATACGAATAAGCCGGGTGCAAAAGCAAATTTTATTTGCGTTTTGCCGGCATGGAGTGTCTAAGAAGAAGTCAAAGATAATAACAAGAAGAGCGGAGAACCAAACTCAACTTTTGTTTTCGGCTCCCCCGCGTAACGAAGCTCGTAGAGGGGCTTTCTCGTTTCGATCGTCCGTACTTGCAGGGGCCTCGCCTCCAAGACGGGGATGATCCCTGCCGGTCCGACCTTCGGTAGGTTTCAGCCGGGTTGCCCGTCCGATCTCCGGTTCGGGAAAAGTCCGGAAAATTCCGCTCCGTATTCAGACGAGAAACATCATTCGTTATATTTTATTGCGTTTTTATCGAAAAACGATAAAAATTATTTGTTTTGCAGAAGTTCTTTACTATCTTTGCCTCACCGGAGGTTAAAAACAGGTCGAACACCTCCATTACGTATTCAGCAAACCGAAAATGGACAAAAAACAGAAAAAATCTTTGCGGCGCCATCTGCTGGTCATTTACATCTTTTATTTCCTGGCTCTGGCCGCAGGATTCATCCACAGCTTCGTGCCCCACGTGTCGTCGAGTCTGGCGACAGGTTGGCAGGCTGCGTCCGAAGACATTCGGATGCAGGAAAAACACGGTATCGCGCAACACACCTACTTTTTGGCGGCCCGGTTGCAAAACGCCCAGAGCGACGAAACTCTTTTCCCGATAGAAACCGGACACGCATCGATCTCCACCGAAGCCGAATATACGGGGGTTAATATCTACGTCAAAACGGACGAAAACAGTGACCCGACAGTAGTCCGGACACTGAACAGAATCAATTACATACTGCTGCTGTCCATCCCGGCCCTGCTGGCCAAGCTCTCTATCCTGATCCTGGTAGCGCTGATTATCAATATCCTGCGCAAATCGGTACGGGACGAACAACCCCTGCCGGGGCGTATCATCATCTACACGCGTGCCGTAGGGTTCCTGCTGATTCTGGCCGAAGTCTGCACCGGAGTCGGCTCTTATATTTACCAGAGTACGACCCGGACGTTTCTCGAAGATTCGCCCCTGCAAGTCGCCGCCTCGTTCCCGCTCAACTACTGGAACATCGTCATGGCGATTCTGGTACTCTTCTCGGCCGAGGTCTTCTCGATCGGATCCCGGTTGAGCGAAGAGCAAAAACTCACGATCTAAAGAAAAAATAAATGTCGATATACAATATACACACGGGGGGGGGACGCAAGACATGGCGATAATCATCAACATAGATGTCATGATGGCGAAACGAAAGATGTCACTCGGCGAGCTCGCCGAGCGGGTCGATATCACCCCGGCCAACCTTTCCATTCTCAAGAACGGCAAGGCCAAGGCGATCCGCTTTTCAACGCTGGAAGCCATTTGCCGCGAACTGAACTGCCAGCCGGGCGACATCATCGAATACCGACCGGAAGAAACAACCGAATGACAACGCAATACAAATAATTTCACCCAAAATCAATTAACAATCATTTTATGAAAAGGTTCATTCTTTTACTTGTCACGCTGTTCGCAATGACGAATGTCATGGCGCAACTACAGCCTGACATGCCGATTCCCGCCGATAAGGAGGTGCGCGTCGGACGACTCGAAAACGGCATGACGTACTACATCCGTCACAACGAAAAACCCAAGGGACAGGCATCTTTCTACATTTTCCACCACGTAGGAGCTGTCCAGGAGGAAGATTCCCAACAGGGCCTCGCCCACTTCCTCGAACACATGGCCTTCAACGGCACCAAGAACCTGCCGGGCAAAAAGATGATAGAATATCTGGAGCGTAACGGCGTCAAATTCGGTGCGGACCTGAATGCCTACACCTCTTACGATGAAACATGCTACAACCTGGACAATGTGCCCACAGCAAACCCTGCGACGATCGACACCGCACTGCTGATCCTGCACGACTGGTCGCAGTTCATCAGTCTGGAGCCTCAGGAGATCAACAACGAACGCGGCGTAATCATGGAGGAGCTGCGCACCCGCGACGGAGCTGGATGGCGCGCCATGGTACGACGCAACGCCGCCGTCAACAGAGGCTCGAAATACGAGCACCGCAACGTAATCGGCTATCTGGACGGTCTGAAGAGTTTCGACCATAAAGCCTTGTACGACTTCTACAAAACGTGGTATCGCCCGGAATACCAGGCGATCGTCATAGTCGGCGATATCGACGTCGATCGGATCGAAAACAAGATCAAAACCCTGATGGCGGATATTCCGGTTTCCCCTGCAGATGCCCCGCAGAAAGAGGCTTACCTAGTTCCTGAAAACGAAGAACCCATCGTCAGCATCTTTTCCGATCCCGAAATGACGGCTTCGGTCATGCGGCTCTTCATCAAACGACCCGCTCTCCCCAAGCAATACAACAACCTGATAATTAGCCAAATGTACGACGTACTCAACTCCTACACAAGTGCCATGGCGAACGATCGCATGAATGAAATCGCCATGCAGCCCGATGCTCCGTTCCTGAGTGCCGGGATGGATTCAGGCAACATACTGGGAGTGAATCCGACCCAAGATCTCACGATGGTCGCCGTACAAACTCGAGACGGAGAGTTGCTCCGCGGTTACAAAGCTATCCTCGAAGAGATGGAGAAGATGAAGCGTTACGGCTTTACACAGAGCGAATTCGATCGTACGAAAGCTGAATTCCTGCGTCAGGCCGAGGCTACCTATGCCAATCGGAACGACCTTACAAACGGACAATATGTTCAAACCTACCTGGCGAATTACAAGAAAAATACCGCTATGGCAGATGCCGAAACGCAGTACAACCTCGACAAACAATACCTCGAAGCATTGACCCTCGACGATGTGAATGCTTGGGTAAAACAGCTTCTGACACCTGAAAACCAGGTTATCACCGTCGAAGTACCGAAGAAAGAAGGACTGACCGAGCCGACCGAAGCCGAACTTCTGGCCATCCGCAGCGAGGTCATGGCATCCAACGTCGAGGCTTACCAGGACAATACCGTCAGCGAGCCTCTGATCCCCGCAGATATCAAGCTGAAAGGCTCGCCCGTGAAGAAGACCGCATACAACGAGGATCTCGGAACGACCGAATGGATTCTCAAGAACGGTGTGAAGATCATCGTCAAACCGACCCAACTCAAGGCGGACGAAGTCCTGCTGCAGGTACAGGCTGACGGCGGGATGTCGCAGCTTGCCGATACGGAGGTGAAGGAGGGTGAATTCCTTCCGGTCATCGCAGCCCAGTCGGGAGTGGGCAAATTCTCTGCAATCGAACTGAACAAGCAGCTCGCAGGCAAGAAAGCCGGAATCAACCTGTACGTCAATAACTACAGCAACGGTATGAGCGGTTACTGCTCGCCCAAAGACATCGAAACGATGCTCCAACTGCTCTACCAGAACTTCACAAGTCCCCGCTTCTCGGAGGAGGATTTCAACACGACGATGGACAGCTACAAGGCATACGTCCAGAACCTGACCTCGAATCCCGACTACATCATGCAGATAGAAACGATCAAAACGCTTTACAGCGACAATCCGCGTCAGCAGCCGCTGACGATCGAGGCCCTGGAAAGCATCTCGTTCGAAAATCTGCCGAAAACCTTCAAAACGCTCTACCCGGGTGCGAACAGCTTTACGTTCACCTTCGTAGGCAACGTGGATTTGGAAACGTTGAAGCCGTTGGTCGAGAAATATATCGGTTCGATTCCCACCTCGAAACACGTGCTTAAGTTCACGGACGACAAACTCCGCACAGCCAAAGGCAAGGTCGTGAACGACTTCCGCACCCCGATGCTGCAGCCGAAAGTTTCGGAGTTCCTGCTCTTCTCGAGCGATGCGGACTACACGCTGCGCAACAAGCAAACCATGTTGCTGCTCAACATGGCCCTAAACAACCGTTACCTGAAATCCATCCGCGAGGAGAAAGGCGGCACGTACGGAGTACAGGTAAGCTATACTCTCTCGTATCGTCCCGAAAAACAGGCCCTCCTGCAAATACAGTTCGACACCAACGAGGAGATGGCCGACGAACTCGTGCCGATCGTTTTCGATGAA
>OLWP01000330.1_pt1 | contig 24654 bp, 21 predicted proteins | sample 1673741 | NCBI WGS metagenome assembly OLWP01 (sample SAMEA103958125, study PRJEB25191) | human gut metagenome
ACTGGGTATTATCTGGCGCAAAACGGCGGCAGATCCAGCAGCTCCGCTGCTGCGCTTTCCCCGCCAAGCTGTTGAAACGGAGGGATGTCTATCTGAAACTGACACGACACAACGGACGAGCCGGAGCACACGGCACTTACAACCCCAAGCACAATGACCGCAGTTTCAACCTTGCCAACAGTGAGCACATCGACCCGGAACGAGCCAAGGGCAACATCTACTGGGACTGCTTTCACGGCTTCCGCTCGGCTCTCGCTCCACCCGACCCAGATGATCTGGCGGCGACCTTCTCGGATGTGGAACGGCAATTCTACGAGAGCCGGTACACGGCCTTTATCGAAGGTCAGAACGGGCGCAACGCCAAGATCCGGCACACGGAGCGCAACCGCTCCATTCCCGACCTGCTGTCCAGCCGCAAGACCTGCCCGGAAGAGACCATCTACCAGCTGGGAACGCTGGATGAACACGCTTCGGCAGAGGACTTGCTGAACATCGTCACCGAGTTCATCGAGGAGTTCAAGACCGAATTCGGCGAACACGTTCATGTACTGGACTGGGCATTGCATCTGGATGAAAGCACACCTCATATCCATGAGCGTCATGTGTTCGACTGCGAGAACAAGTACGGCGAGATCGCTCCACAGCAGGAAAAGGCGCTGGAAGCACTGGGGTTTGATCTGCCCAATCTGGACAAGCCCCTCAGCCGCCGAAACAACCGCAAGATCACCTTTGATGCCGCCTGCCGGAAGATGCTGTTTGAAATCGCCAAACGTCATGGGCTGGATCTGGAGGAAGAAGCGGAATACGGCAACCGCAAATATCTGGAAAAGCAGGATTTCATCCTTGCCAAACAGAAGGAGCAGCTTGCCGCCCAGCAGAACAGGCTGGACGAATTGACCCTCAAGGTCAACGACATGGAAACGCTGATCGACGAGGTATCGGCTGCGGCTTACGACAAGGCGGTGGAGGTCGTGACGGACGTGGTGCGCACCGAGACCCGCAAGGAAGATATGCGGATGATCGAGGACACGAAGAAGTGGGTGCTGTCCCCGGAACGCAAGGCTCCGCAGTCCACGAGAGAGTATGCCGCCCATCGATTGGACACCGTGCTGGACAAGTTCCTCAAGACTATGCAGACCACTGCTACACGTCTGCAAGAGAAGCTCCTGAAACCGGAGGCCCGGCAGAAAGGCAAGGAGCAGGTCAAGGAGAAAGCACGGGATTCCGTTCTGCAACTGCTGAACCGCTTGCAGGCAGAACAGGCACAAAATAAACCAGCGGCACAACCCCGCACACAGGAGGGGCACTCGGAAATCTGAACCTCATCGGGAGTGTTCGGGGCAGAAGCTGGCACTTTCTGCCCCGGCACCCGGTTACAAGGAAGTGGAGGTGCAAGTGAAGGAAGTTCCGATTTGGCAAAAGAGTAATCTGACCTTGGAGGAAGCGGCGGCTTACTCTGGGATCGGTATCAATAAACTGCGGTCAATGACCGATAGCGATGAATGCAAGTTCGTCCTTTGGAACGGAACCAAACGGCTGATCAAACGCCGTAAGCTGGACGAATATCTGGACAAGGCATTCTCGATCTGATGCGGTGTAGAAAATTGACCGTTTGATGTTGCAGGGAGTCTTGCGTCATGGTATACTCATGGCGTAAGGCTCCTTTTCAACATTCTGTGAATGAAAAGGAGAGTTTATATGCAAAGACGTAAAGACAATAAAGGCCGTGTTTTGAAGGATGGCGAGGTTTATCGCAAGAGTGACGGGCTGTATATGTACCGTTGGACTGCAAAAAACGGAAAACGCCATACCATCTATGATGCAACCTTGGAGGGGCTGCGCGAAAAGGAAGAGAAGATCCAGCACGACTTGGCAGATGGCATCCGCATCCCGGAGTGCAGCCTGACCCTGAATGACCTGTTTGAACTGTGGCGTAAGAACAAGGTGGGCTTGAAAGAGCATACCTTCGCCAATTACGTTTATATGTACAATCGGTTCGTCCGGGATGAGATCGGCATGATGAAGCTCAAGGACATTCGCAAGTCGGATATTCGCAGCTACTACAATGGCATCGTCCGCAATGGCAAGATGGCGTTGAACACGCTGGAAACCATCCAGAATGTTCTCCATCAGGTCTTTGCGGTGGCGGTGGACGATGAGTACATCCGTGTGAATCCCACGGATGGTGTCCTGACGGCCATTAAAGCCGCCCACCAGTACGAAACGCCCAAACGCCACGCTCTGACCCTGCCCCAGCAGCAGGCCTTCCTGAACTTCATCAAGAAGACGCCGAAGTTCCAGCACTGGCTCCCGATGTTCACCTTCATGCTGGGTACCGGATGCCGTATCTCGGAAACGGTTGGCCTGTGCTGGGGCGACATCGACTTTGAGAGTGGGTTTATCACCATCCAGCACAATCTGGTGTACCATGACCACGAGGTCGGTGGCTGCTATTTCACCATGTCCACCCCCAAGACTGCCGCCGGTAAGCGGGCAATTCCAATCTTGCCCGAAGTGCGGAAAGCGCTGGAGCAGGAACGCACCAACCAGCAGGAGCTGGAACTGGTATGCGAATACGAAATCGACGGAATCTCGGACTTCGTATTCCTGAACCGCTTCGGCCAGCCGCAGAATCCGCAGACGGTCAACCGCGCCATCAAGCGCATCAGCGTGGCATACAACGAAGCCGAACTGGAAAAGGCCGAAAAGGAAAAGCGGGAACCGCAGCTGCTGCCGCCTTTCTCCTGCCATAATCTCCGGCACACATTCTGCACCCGGCTGTGCGAAAATGAGACCAACCTGAAGATCATTCAGGACATCATGGGACACAAGGACATCAGCACCACGATGGAGATTTACGCGGAAGCCACCAAGGAAGCCAAAGCCCATTCCTTTGCAAATCTGAACGGTAAACTGGGCATTTCGGTCTGAAATCCACTACACCAACTACTACACCACTTTTACACCAAATTGCCGGTAAGTTGTGGAGAGTTGCGTAGGGTGACGTACGGGAGCAGGAAAAAGGAAGCCGCATGGATAGGCTTATAAAGGGAAATAAAGCCATTTGTGAGCCTTCCTTGACCTGTCCCCACGATGAAGCCGATTGAGCAGTAAAACGCAAAAAAATGGCTTTGTTTCGTTTGAAATTGTGGTGTTCGATACTGGAACAACGTGGATTTACCACCAACTTACCACCAAATTTGATAATTTGCATCAGTAAAACGGAAAGCAGCCTACAATAAACACAAGCACCCCTGCCAATGAAATGTGCGATGACACATGGATTGGCAGGGGTGCTTTTCATGTTTGGAAGATATTAAGAGTATTTCGGAAAAATACTGGTATTGTCTTGTTGCCCACCGAATCAAGTCGTGGTATAGTAATAATTGGAGTAGTTTAACCTTAAAGGTCGTTGCGGCATACAACTTCCGATAATATTGATTATCTGGAAGTTTTCGGGATTCTACAATGCAGGAGGTTGTCTGTATGGCGGTGCTTTCAAAGAGTCAAATGTCCGAAGAAGATGTTAAGTTTCACTACATCACACCCGCAATCACGGCAAAGTGGAACAACCAGCACATCACGCTGGAAACAAAAATCACAGATGGCCGTATCAATCTCAAAGGTAACATCGTGGCCCGTGAAAAGTCGAAACGTGCAGACTATGTACTTTACCTAAGCGCGAACAATCCGATTGCCATTGTCGAAGCAAAAGACAACAATCATACGGTTTCCCACGGATTGCAGCAGGCCATGACCTATGCGCAGATGTTGGATGTTCCGTTTGCCTTTAGCTCAAATGGGGATGGCTTTGCAGAACATGACTTCTTGACGGGCAAAGAACGCACCTTTGGCCTTGACGAATTCCCAACAGAAAAAGAGCTGGTTGAGCGGTACAAAGCAGGTGCAAACGATGGAGCTGGTTTGACAGATGTGCAGGAGAAATTAATTGCACAGCCATATTACAGCAGCCAAAACACTTACCCACCGCGCTATTACCAGCGCATTGCCATCAACCGCACGTTGGACGCGATTGCAAGAGGACAAAATCGGCTTTTACTGGTAATGGCAACTGGTACAGGTAAAACTTATACGGCATTTCAAATTGTATATCGTCTGCTCAAAAGCGGCTTAAAGAAAAAGATTCTCTATCTTGCGGACCGGAACAATCTTGTTGACCAGTCTATCCAACAGGACTTTGCGCCGTTGGAAAAGGTCATTCATAAGGTGAATTTTTCTAAGGACGACCCTCGCACGATTACTTCTTATGAGGTCTATTTTTCTCTCTATCAGCAGCTCGCTGGAAAGAACGAAGAACAAGACGAGAACGCTGAAAATGCACTCGATAAGCTGTCACAGCTCTTTAGCCCGGATTTCTTTGACCTGATTATTGTCGATGAGTGTCACCGTGGCTCGGCGAAGAAAGAAAGCAACTGGCGCAAAATTCTGGAATATTTTGCTTCTGCTACGCAAATCGGCATGACCGCTACGCCTAAAGAAACCAAATATGTTTCCAACATCGACTACTTTGGTGAACCCATCTATACTTACAGTCTGAAAGAAGGAATCGAGGACGGTTTTCTTGCACCTTTTAAGGTAATCAATGTTATGACTGATATTGGTGAGGGATGGCGTCCACGCAAGGGCCAGCGCGATATTTACGGAAACGAAATCGAAGATCGCATTTATACAAATAGCGATTACGACTACAACATTATTATAGAGGATCGTATCAATCAAGTTGCTGCTGAAATCACGCGGTACTTGAAAAGTACCGACCGTATGGCAAAAACCATTGTGTTCTGCCCAACAGAAGAGGCAGCAGAACGTATGCGGATGGCATTGGCAAACCAGAACGCTGACATGGTGAAGCAGAATCCCGATTATGTTGTCCGCATTACAGGCAGCGATACTTATGGAAAGAGTAAGCTGGATTATTTTATCTCCGTTGGCTCAAAATATCCTGTTATTGCGACTACCTCCAAGCTGCTCTCCACGGGTTCGGATTGCAAGATGACAAAGCTGATTGTTTTGGATGAAATGATTGGTTCTATGACTGAGTTTAAGCAGATCATTGGCCGTGGAACCCGTCTGCGCGAAAAAGAAGGCAAGACCCATTTTGTTGTGATGGACTTCCGAAATGTGAGCCGCCTTTTTGCCGACCCGGATTGGGATGGCCCGATTGAAATGAACGAAGACTTCGATCCTGAAAAAGAAAAGGATAAGCCCGTACCGAAAAAAGACACCGGAAACTCTGATCCTCCTGTTCGGCCAGACCCCAAGAAACCCAAACCAATCGTTGATAAAGATGGCTGCCGGGTGGAGATCATCTACAAAACGGTTTCCGTTTATGATGCAGGCGGAAAGCTTCTCCGGCAGGAAAGCATTATTGACTACACAAAAGAGAATATCCGTGGCTCGTACGCTTCGCTGGACAATTTTATCCGTCAATGGTCTGCTGAAGAAAAGAAAGAAAAAATCCGGGAGCTTCTTTTGGAGCATGGTATTGACCTTGAAGCACTAAAGGCCGACCAGAACATGACGGATGTGGACGACTTTGACTTTATCTGCCATGTTGCGTTTGATAAAAAGCCTTTGACGCGCAGAGAACGAGCAGAAAATGTCAAAAAACGCGACTTTCTAAGCAAATACAGCGGTGCAGCAAGAGATGTTCTGGAAGCACTTCTGGACAAGTATATGAATACTGGCATTTATGAGATTGAGAAAACGGAAATTCTGCGGCTTGACCCGTTCCTGAAAATGGGCAAGCCTCAAAAGATTGCCTCTTACTTTGGCGGGAAAGACGGGTATCTGAAAGCTGTTAAGGAACTGGAACAGGCAATCTATGAAGGAGAAATTGCATAACAATGGGAAATTTATCGAATTTTGTGAAGCGTGTCCGCGATATTATGCGGAACGATGCAGGTATCAACGGTGATGCGCAGCGCATTGAGCAAATTGCATGGATGCTCTTTTTGAAAGTGTACGATGCCAAAGAGGATGACTGGGAGTGGAACGAAAAAGATTATCAGTCGATTATTCCTGAACCCTGCCGCTGGCGTAGCTGGGCGCACGATGAAAATGGTAAGGGCATAACGGGCGACACACTGTTGGAATTTGTCAACAATACGCTGTTCCCCACCTTGAAAAAGTTACCTGTGGACGCTTCTACGCCCATCAAAAAAGCAATCGTGCAGACTACCTTTGCAGATGCCAACAACTATATGAAAGATGGTGTTTTGCTCCGACAAGTTATCAATGTGATCGATGAGCTTGACCTGAGTGATTATGCAGAAAGTCATGCGTTTGGGGAAATTTACGAAACTATTCTAAAAGAGCTGCAAAGTGCTGGCTCTGCAGGTGAATTTTATACGCCGCGCGCCGTAACTGATTTTATGGCGCAGATGATCAACCCACAAATTGGGGAGAAGATGGCCGATTTTGCCTGTGGCACAGGTGGTTTTATCACCAGTTGGCTGAAAGCTCTGCATAAAAATGTCAAGACAACAGAGGATGAAGCCCTGTATGCAAACTCCATATATGGCATTGAAAAGAAGCAGTTCCCATATATGCTGTGCATCACCAATATGCTGCTGCATGACTTGGATGTGCCGCAGGTGTTCCACGATAACACGTTGCTTCGGGATGTTCTGGACTATACCGAGGACGATCAGGTAGATGTTATCTTGATGAACCCTCCCTATGGTGGTTCTGAGAAAAACGATGTTAAAAATCACTTTCCGGCTGACCTTGCCAGCAGCGAAACAGCAGACCTGTTCATGTCCGTCATTATGTATCGACTGAAAGAAAATGGCCGCGCAGCAGTCATTCTGCCGGATGGTTTTTTGTTCGGCACAGACAATGCCAAAGTAGCAATCAAGACGAAGCTGTTCTCCGAGTTCAATGTCCATACCATCATCCGTATGCCGGGCAGTGTGTTCTCCCCATATACATCGATTACGACCAACATTTTGTTCTTTGACCATACCGGCCCAACAAAGGAGACATGGTTCTATCGTCTGGATATGCCGGAAGGCTACAAGCATTTCAGCAAGACCAAGCCCATGAAGTTGGAACACTTTGCTCCTGCAGTAGAATGGTGGAATGACCGCAAAGAAATTCAGCTGGACGGGTTTGACAAGGCCAAAAAGTATACCGTGCAGGAGATCAAAGACCGCAACTATAATATTGACTTGTGTGGCTATCCGCATGAGGAAGAGGAAATCTTACCGCCCAAGGAGCTGATTCAGCAGTATCAGGAGAAGCGCGCCAGCCTGAACGCAGACATTGACCGAATCCTTGCTCAGATCACGGAGATTCTGGGCATTGACCTTGATGCACAGGACTGAGCCACATAGATAAGGAAGAAAAAATGACAGGACAGCAACTGAAAAATTCCATTCTGCAAATGGCAGTGCAGGGCAAACTTGTTCCGCAAGACCCCAATGACGAGCCTGCTTCTGTGCTGCTGGAACGCATTCGTGCAGAAAAAGAACAGCTTATCAAAGAGGGCAAAATCAAAAAGGAAAAGAATCCGTCTGTGATTTTCCGTGGAGCCGATAATTTGCCTTATGAGAAGATCGGCAAAAATGAGCCTGTCTGCATTGCAGATGAAGTGCCTTTTGACATCCCGGAGAGTTGGGAGTGGGTGAGATTTAAAAATCTAGTGTCATATAACATGGGGAAAACTCCACCACGTAAAGAAAGCGAATACTGGGAAAACGCAACCTATCCATGGGTTTCAATAGCCGATTTGGTGCTCGATGATACGGTATGCGTAACAAAAGAACATGTTAATGAACATTCTGCAAAGGTCATTTTTAAAAATCACATCAGTAAAGCTGGAACCCTTTTAATGAGCTTTAAGCTAACAGTCGGAAAAGTATCCATTCTTGGAATGGACGCTTTTCACAATGAAGCTATTATTTCAATCTATCCATTTTGTGATGTCAATCGCGTTATAACAAATTATCTATTCGCGACTCTGCCATTATTATCTCAAAATGGAAATACTAAGACAGCCATTAAGGGTGCAACTCTAAATTCAGACAGTTTAGATGCTTTGTTAATTCCAGTACCTCCTATAAAAGAACAAATACGCATTTGCGAAAAAATAAAAGCCCTTAAAAACATATTATCTATATATACCAACTTAGAACAGTCTTTAACACGATTGAATGATACTTTCCCGTTACAGTTAAAGAAATCCATTCTTCAGTATGCTATTCAAGGCAAGCTCGTTCCCCAAGACCCTGCCGATGAACCAGCTTCCGCACTACTGGAACGTATTCGTGCAGAGAAAGAACAATTTATCAAAGAGGGCAAAATCAAACGTGACAAGCATGAATCGGTCATTTTCAGACGGGATAATTCTTATTATGAGAAGGTCGATGGAATTGAACGCTGTATCGATGATGAGTTGCCGTTTGAGATTCCAGAAAACTGGGAGTGGGTGCGCTTCTTTTCCATAGTGGAGATAGCAACAAATCTTGTCTCTCCAGAACGATATTTCGATTATATGCATATTGCTCCTGACAATATTGAAAAATCAACAGGAACCCTCTTGGAATGTCGAACAGTTGCGCAGGATAAAGTCTCAAGTCCCAATCATCTATTTTTCAAGGGACAGATTCTTTACTCTAAAATCCGCCCACTTTTGCGCAAGGCTGTAATTGCTCCATTTGATGGATTGTGTAGCGCAGATATGTACCCACTAAAGACTCCACTAAACAAAGAATACCTATTGAGGTATATTTTATCAGACTCGTTCAATGCACAGGTAGCAACTGCAATGTCAAGTCGAGTTAAAATGCCCAAAATAAATCAAGCTGAGTTGAGCAAAGTGTTGATTCCTGTGCCGCCAATTCAGGAACAAGAGCGCATCGTAAATAAAATCAAAGAATTATATATGGCCTTGGTGTGAGATTGTATAAAATCATGGTGAAAGGAGGTCTTTCACTATGATTGAAGAATTTGAAAGACACTTGAGAGGAACAAATCTCTCAGAAAACACTGTAACATCCTATTTGTTTGCTGTGCGGCATGATGCCGTCACCAAACGCAATTTGAAAGAGCACAAAGCCTGGCTGATTGAGCAGTACAAGCCCAAAACAGTTAATCTACGAATCCGCGCTATCAACTGCTACCTCGAAAGCATCGGAAAGGATTCATGGAAATTGTCATCCGTCAAGGTGCAGCAGAAAGCCTTCCTTGAAAATGTCATTAGCGAAGCAGACTACATCTACTTCAAAAACTGCCTGAAGCGCGATGACAATATGCTTTGGTATTTTGTCATTCGCTTTTTGGCTGCCACGGGTGCACGTGTCAGCGAGCTGGTGCAAATCAAAGTTGAACACATTAGGCTTGGACACCTCGACCTTTATTCTAAAGGTGGAAAGCTGCGCCGCATCTACATTCCTAAATCATTGCAGGATGAAGCCATTGTCTGGTTGGAAGAAAAACAACAGGACAGCGGCTTTATCTTTTTGAATCGTTTTGATGAACGAATCACTACAAGAGGTATTTCTGGACAGCTGAAAAAGCTGGCGATAAAGTATGGCATTGATCCTGCGGTGGTTTATCCCCACTCTTTCCGGCATCGGTTTGCAAAAAGCTTTTTGGAGCGGTGCAGCGACATTGCATTCCTTGCAGACTTGATGGGTCATGAAAGTATTGAAACGACGCGAATTTATTTGCGCAAAACTGCAACCGAACAGAGGACTTTAGTAGATAATATCATAGACTGGTAAAAAAGCAAGGGATGTGCTTCAGCAAACAAGCGCATCCCTTACTTTTATAATATGTAATCAATTTTTTTGCACAGCTTAATTATTGCATTGCAAATTCTAATCTGCTCATTTTGAGGGGGAACGGGAATCAAATAATTTCTAAGATAATTAAGAGACACAAATGCTTGAACGCCTCCAGTAGCATCTTTTTTCATATAGGTCTGTGCATATCTGAGAAATATATATACATAGTCCATAATTATTTCATCAGAAATTTTCTTAAATAAGGCCATGTTTTTTATGCTGAATTCTTGGCTTCCGCGGTAAAGGACGGGATTGCCTATACTTCCTATCATAGCAAACAGGATGTCGCCATCATCAACTTTCGAGCGTTGTTTAATTGATAAATGATCTTCAATAGAAATAAATTTTGCAGTTGAAAAATCAAGATAGCCGTTAGAGAGGTTTTTGCTTGTAATAAGTGGAATGCCATGTTCGACATATTTGGGCGTATCATGAGTTCCATCTCGAACATCCATACAGCTTTTGATTCTTGCCCATTCCCAACTTTCGGGAATCTCAAACGGCAACTCATCATCGATACAGCGTTCAATTCCATCGACCTTCTCATAATAAGAATTATCCCGTCTGAAAATGACCGATTCATGCTTGTCACGTTTGATTTTGCCCTCTTTGACAAGCTGTTCTTTTTCTGTGCGAATACGCTCCAACAGAACGGATGCTGGTTCGTCAGCAGGATCTTGAGGAACCAACTTGCCTTGTACTGCATATTGAAGAATTGATTTCTTCAAGTCATCCGGGAAAGCCAAATTCAGATTTGACAGTATAGTTTCAACTGAACCATACTTTTTAAGATACGGCGTAAGCTGTTTGATTTTTTCTACGATGCGCCTTTGTTCAGCAAGTGGCGGCAAAGGAAAGTAAATAGAGTTAAGTGAATTCTGAACGAGATGTTTTATAGTCATTCCTTTGCTATAATTGTCCAATATTTTTGCGCCCTTATAGCTTTCCATCAGTAACTGGAAGAAGCGTGGCTCGATATTACCGTAAAAGCGGACACGATGAAGTGCATTCTGATAATACATTTCTTCATCTCTATCCCATACAGCAGAACGGCCAACATCACCGCCTTCACAGATAAGCAAGTCTCCCTTGTTCAGCTGGTACTTCGATAATTCAGAATCTTCAAAACGAGCCTGTTTTACGGTTGATAAATCAATACCTGTCCAATAAACATTGATGCTGCATAGATACGGGCGATATTCACCAATGTTTTTTGATTTATCTAGTGTTTTACCTAGTGCGGTAACAGCTATCTGTTTTAAAGTAACCCACTCCCAGCTCTCCGGGATGTCAAACGGCACTTCATCTGCAATGCAGACAGGCTCATTTTTGCCGACCTTCTCATAAGGCAAATTATCGGAAAAGCCCAAGACAGTAATTTACGCGTATCGCGCTATCGACACAAAACGGTAAAGTGGATTTTATCTGCTTTGCCGTTTTTTCTTAAATTATGAAATTTTCAAAACTGTATTCCAAAACGACCCTGCGGATTCCTATTAGTGTAGGGGCTTTCAAAATCTTTTGTGAAACGGTTTTCCTCTAGTTTTATGAGTGGAAAATAAACAAAATCTATATTCTAAAATTAGGCAGTTCAACAAAATTTGAAAAACTGGTTGCCAAACACCCCTTTTAGAATGTTATAGGTAGAGGGGAACGTTGGAAAAATGAATTTTCTTTGAACTTTCAAAAGACCCGGTTTAAAAACACCCCTTAAAGTTTGTATAGGGTATAGGAAGTGTTTTCAAAAGTAAGCCAATTCGCTACGGCATCACTTCTGAAAATTCCTGATTCCTTACAAAGTCACATCGCACCTTGAAAATCGCATGAGCCACCCCAGCAGGATACCTCTGGTACTGAATGTGCATTCTGCGCGTCTTACCGGAAAATACGCCGGAGAAAATCGGGCAGGAACGGGCTGGGACAGAGTGGACGGTAGTTAAGAGCAAGATTCGCCTTTGTATACGAAACTGCTCCTACGGGCGGTTTCTCCATAGCGGCATCTTGATGGGGATTGCGCTCCCCATACCCGCACATCGTGCAAAATCACATGATTTTGCCTGTTGGTGGCCTGTCGCAGCAGGTCACATCCGGAGTGCAGATGCACTGCCGGGAAAATCAAATTCTTGATTTTGGAAAGGAGACCCCATGCCAAGAACGAAGAAAAAAGTGAAATCTATCGTCAAGACAAAAGTAATCTCCGCACGAGTTACAGAAGTAGTACATGAACTTTTACACCGGCAGGCAGAAGATGCCGGAATGACCCTCTCTGAATTTACAGCGCAGATGCTGATGAAAGGCCGCGTGAATACCTCGTATGTGTTCTATGTCCACCCGGACGAAATTGAAGCCATCACACGGGAGTTTGCCGCCATCGGGAATAATCTGAACCAGATCGCGGCGTTCTTCAACAGCGGCGGTATCCAGTCGCGCGCTATGCTCGAAAACATCAACCATGCAATTTCCTGTATTTTTGAAATGCGGGAGCAAGTCGCAGAAATGGCAGGAAAGAACTATGGCAATCTTAAAGCACATCGCAAGTAAGAGCTCCAACTATGGTGCTGCGCTGGAATATCTGATTTTCAAGCATGACGAACTTCGGAAAACTCCGATCCTTGACCAAAACGGAAATCGTATTATGCGGGATGAGTTTTATCTGGACGGCCTGAACTGTGAACCCTATTCCTTTGATGCGGCCTGCCAGCAGCTGAACCGCGAATATCAGAAGAACAAAAATAAGAATGAAATCAAAAGCCATCATTACATCATCAGCTTTGACCCACGGGACAGCACAGAAAATTGCTTGACGGGGAAACGGGCACAGGAGCTTGGACTGGAATACGCAAAAGCAAATTTTCCGGGGCATCAGACATTGGTCTGTACGCACATGGACGGTCACAATGGCAGCGGAAACATTCATGTACATATCGTAATCAACAGCTTGCGAAAATCGGATGTGCCCCAGCAGCCCTTCATGGAGCGACCCATCGACTGCAAGGCAGGGTACAAGCACCATGTGACGAACGAGTACCTGAAGCATCTGCAGAAATCCCTCATGGATTTGTGCCGCTGCGAATTTCTGCATCAGGTCGATTTACTGTCACCATCCAGAATGGGCGTGACCGAGGCAGAGTATTGGGCACAGCGGCGGCTGGATGAGAAAAAGCAGGAAATCGAAAGGGAAGGATTTACGCCAAACCCGACAAAGTTTCAAACACAGAAACAGCTTATCCGGGATGCCGTTGCCGCTGCTCGTGAGAGAGCAATCTCGTATGAGGACTTTCAAAATATCTTGCAGGATGAATATGACATTTTTGTCAAAACACAACGTGGACGTTACAGCTATCTGCCGCCGGAACGGAACAAGTTTATATCGGAGCGTTCCTTGGGGGACATCTGCAAAAGAGAATGTCTGGAAGGATTCTTTGTTCAGAACGCCGAGAAGAATCTGCGGTACAAGGAAGACCCCATACTGATCTTTACGACCAGAACCAGGCTGCGGCTCGTTGTGGACCTGCAGGAGAATGTTAAGGCACAGGAAAATCTGGCCTATGCGCTAAAGGTCAAAATCAGCAATTTGCAGAAAATGGCTGAAACGCTGGTATGGGTGCAGGAAAACAACATCAACGACCTGACAGAACTGAACGATCTGTGTAAGACAGCACAGGCCAATGCGCAGGCTGCGTATGAACGGCTGTCACAGGCAGAGGATGAACTGTACAAAACCAATGAGCAGATTCATTATGCGGGGCAGTACCTTTCCACAAAAGAGGTCCAGCAGCAATTTGCGAAGGCGATTTTTAAGAAAAAATTCCGTGCAGAACATTCCAAGGAATTGGATGCCTATGCAGAATCCGTGAAATATTTCCGGGAAGAAAATGATGGAAAGCTGCCATCGCTGAAATCCTTGAAAAAACGGAAAGAAGAACTGACCAATGAAATTGCGGAGAGGAAAAGGGCATACGCTCCCCTGAAAGAAGAATCTCGGCGTCTGGAAATTGCATCGGATAATGTGTACAGCATCTTCCGAAAAACCAATGAGATGAAATCCGACCTTGCATGGAAACGCGAGTGGGAGGCCAAAGTCCGCGAAAAGTCAAGGCAGGAGCAGGCTCGACAGGAACAGCGAGAGCGTCAACCGAAACGCAAGAAGCGCAGCTATGATATGAGCCTGTAAGCAGCAGGGTCTTCCACCCCGCACCCCGGAACCCTGCCGATGCGTAAGCCCACAGGTGGCTTTCCCATTCGGCAGGGACTTTTGAAAATAAGAAGGAGGTCAATTTTCAAGAACGACAATTTATTTGAAATCGTAAAACTGAATATTACTACTCGACAGGCTGCAGAAGCCTATGGCTTTCAGCCCAACCGCAGCAGCATGATTTGCTGTCCATTCCATACAGACCGTAACCCCAGCATGAAAGTAGATTCCCGGTTTCACTGTTTTGGCTGTGGAGCGGATGGTGATGTTATTGACTTTACCGCAAAGTTGTTTCAACTGTCCCTGCGACGGGCGGCGGAAAAGCTGGTCGCAGATTTTGGACTTTCGATGAATCCTGTTTTTCCACTACAGTATCCGAAAATTGTGGAATATAAAAGTCAAAACCCAATCCAAACATTGTACGAGTGCAGCGCGATTCTGGATGACTGGCGCAAACGATTTGCGCCGAAGTCAGCAGAGGAAGAACTGCATCCCTGTTTTGTTGCCAGCCTGCATTATACTGATTACATCCAATATCTGATAGAGAATCGACATTTTTTCACCGAACATCGGAAGGAGGTTCAACAGATTGCCCAACGAATCCGAAAATACGAGATCGACCATTTCCAACATCCGCAAAATGCTCTCGCAGGCTGAAAAAGGTGGTGTTCAGAACACGATTCAAAACTGTGTGACCGTTTTGCAGAACGACCCGATTCTTGCAGATTCCATCCGGCTGAATCTGCTGAGTGAACGCATTGATATTGTAAAGCCGATGGACTGGCAGCGTTCTGGCCCTACACTGACCGACACCGATATGATGTACATTCTGCGCCGAATGGAAAAATACGGCCTGTACAGCGAAAAACGGGTGTCTGCAGCAATTCGCATTGTTGCCAACGAAAATCATTATCACCCTATCCGGGACTACTTGAATGACTTGAAGTGGGATGGCGTAGAGCGGATAAGCCACGCGTTGCATCGCTTTCTCGGTGCGGCAGAAGATGAGCTTACCGCAGAAGCCTTGAAGATTTTTCTGCTTGGAGCGATCAAACGGGTGTTTCATCCCGGCTGCAAGTTTGAAATGATGCTTTGCTTGGTTGGTGGGCAGGGTGCAGGAAAATCCTCTTTTTTCAGGCTGCTTGCTATCAAAGATGAATGGTTCTCGGATGATTTGCGGCGACTGGATGATGATAACGTGTTCCGCAAGCTGCAAGGCCACTGGATTATGGAAATGTCGGAAATGATTGCGACTGCCAATGCCAAAAGCATTGAAGAAATCAAGAGCTTTCTCAGCAAGCAGAAAGAAACCTACAAAATCCCGTATGAAACACACCCGGCAGATCGTTTGCGGCAATGTGTCTTTGCAGGAACGACCAATCGACAGGACTTCCTGCCCCGTGACCGCACGGGAAACCGCCGCTTTATCCCCATCCCGGTGGATGCAGCACAGGCCGAAGTACATATTCTGGATAACGAAGCGGAATCCCGTGCCTATATTGACCAGCTTTGGGCAGAAGCCATGACGATTTACAACAGCGGTGATTATAAGCTGACATTCAGCCCTGCCATGCAGGAAGCCTTGCAGATTTGCCAGAAAGATTTTATGCAGGAAGATACACAGGCGGGCATGATTTATGCGTTTCTGGAGGATTACACGGGTGACCGGGTATGTTCCAAACAGCTCTACGCTGAGGCACTGGGCAATCTGAATCTTCCTGCGGAGTGGGAAACCCGTGCTATCTGTGAGATCATGACTGCAGGAATTGTGAATGGCGAAATCAAGGGGTGGACAGCCCATAAAGCAGCCAAACGCTACCCGAAGTATGGCGTGCAGAAAGGATGGGAACGTGTAACCGCTGCAAAAGTGGAGGCAGACGGTTTTGTAGAACTTACAGACGAAGAAGCTCAGCAGATGGGATTTCCGTTTTGAAGGGCTGCTTTACATCGTTGGTTACAGGTGTGGTTACATCCTTCATCTGTCAAAAACTGCATCGTTCCAAATGTTTTTTCTATTTGTAACTATGTAACCTGTAACTGATAAGAAAAAACAAATACGGAAAGTTGCCAGTACATCGCCGCACAAAAAGTTTTCTACCGTGGTTACAGGCTACTGGTTACAAACAAAAATACGGAGGTTTTGCCTATGAAAGAAGTTCGCGTTTGCGAAGCAATAAAGTCCCCGGTGGGGACTTTAAGCGACGGAACGGTCTTGCATCAGCAAGATGGAGGGACCAAGTCCCGACAAGTTCCGATCTGGGAGAAAAGCAATCTGACGCTGGAAGAAGCCGCAGCTTATTCCGGCATTGGCATCAATAAGCTGCGCGAAATGAGCGATTCCAAAGACTGCACCTTTGTTCTCTGGAATGGTACGAAGCGGCTGCTGAAACGCCGTAGGCTGGATGAACACCTTGACCGATTATTTTCGATTTGACAATAAAAATGAAGTCGGCAGTTGAAAGCACCTCGGCGGTATGGTATGATTAAGCTGTAGGTTGCTTTCTGCCAACAATGGAGGACATAACGATGGCAGAAAGAAGAAAAGACTCAAAGAAGCGTGTTCTAAAGGAAGGTGAATATCAGCGCAGTAACGGAACGTATGAGTACCGCTGGCGCAGTGAAAACGGCAAGCGCAACAATGTGTACGCCAAAAGTCTGGAAGAACTTCGTGAGAAAGAAGCAGAGATTCAGCGTGACCGCAGTGATGGCATTCGTTCGGAAGCGCGGAACGCGACCATCAATGACATTCACGAGCAGTGGCTGCAACTGAAAAAGGGGCTGAAAGCCAATACGTTGGTCAATTACGAGTATATGTACAAGATGTATGTATTTCCGGAGTTTGGAAAGCGGAAGGTCGGAAGCCTGAAAAAGTCGGATGTGCGGCGGTTTTACAATGGCCTTGTGGATTCGCAGCGTCTGAAAGTGGCAACGGTGGAGAACATCCATACAGTGCTGCATCAGGTGCTGGATTTTGCGGTTGAGGACGAGTATCTCCGCATCAATCCATCCGATAATGCGTTAAAAGAGCTCAAACAGACGCACAATCTGGATAGTGAACGCCGCAAGGCTCTGACCGCAGGCCAGCAGAAGCTGTTGATGAACTTCTTGAAAAACAGTGAGAAGTACAATCACTGGCTTCCTATCATTACCGTGATGGTGGAATGTGGTCTCCGTGCTGGTGAGGCGACGGGTTTGCGTTGGGAGGACATCAACCTTGATACGGGTGAAATCAGTGTAAATCACACGTTGATTTATTACAGCCACCGGGAGAAAGGGTGTCTGTACGGAATCAATACACCCAAAACGGAAGCTGGAAACCGAATTGTGCCTATGACTCCGGAAGTCAAGGCTGCTTTTGTACAAGAGCGAGAGTATCAGAAGAAAACTGGAATTTCCTGCAAGGTGACGATTGATGGCTATACGGATTTTATTTTTGTAAACCGTTTTGGCGAGTGCCAGCATCACAGCACCATCAATAAAGGCATTGACCGTATCATCCGCGACTGCAACGAGGAACAGTTGGCAAAATGCGAAAGCGGTACAATCAAGCCGAAAAACCTTGTTCTGCTTCCGAAGTTTAGCTGTCATTCCCTGCGTCACACCTGTGCTACCCGTCTTTGCGAGGCTGGAATCAACATGAAGGTCATTCAAGACGTATTGGGCCACGCCGATATTACCACCACCATGAACATCTACACCGAGGCCACAAAAAATCTCAAGAAAAAGGAAATCGACAAGTTTGCAGAGTTCTTATCTGCAACCACGACATTTGAAGGAAAGGAGGAAAATGACTGATGGAAAATAAATCTGCAGCCCCAGTAGCACAGGTTCTTGTTCCGGCAGTGAGTGAGATTCGTTCTCTGCTGGAAGCTTCCCGTAAAAATGTAGCACAGCAAGTCAATCAGGAACTGCTGTCAACTTATTGGAAGATTGGTGAGGTCGTTGTTCGTTGTGAACAAAATGACAGCATCCGTGCTGCATATGGTGAAAAGACCTTATCGCAGCTTTCCAGGGCGTTGACAAAGGAGCTTGGCAAGGGCTTTTCGCGCTCGAATGTTTACAATATGCGGCAGTTCTATCTCAGCTATCCAATTTTCCAGACAGTGTCTGGAAAATTGAGTTGGTCGCACTACTGTGAGCTGTTATCCATTTCCGATAAGGAGAAGCGCAGCTTCTACGAAAAAGAAGCAGTCAATTCTGGCTGGTCTGTCCGTGAAATGAAACGTCAGGTTGAAAGTTCCCTGTTTGAACGGCTGCTCTTGTCTCGTGGGGATGCCAACAAGGAACAAGTTTTAGCATTGGCTGCAAGAGGTGTGGACTACACAAAGCCGGAGGACATTATCAAGGACCCGTATGTATTCGAGTTTTTGGGACTGCCGGAAGAAAAGCCGTTCCTTGAAAGCGATTTGGAAGCAGCACTGGTGCGACAAATCGAAGATTTCTTGCTGGAACTTGGCCGGGGCTTTATGTTTGTCGGCACACAGCAGCGTGTCACAGTGAACAACACCCACTACTATGTGGATATGGTGTTCTACAATAAGATTTTACACGCCTATGTGCTGATCGAGTTGAAAACCACCAAGCTCACGCCCGAAGCCGCCGGACAAATCAATATGTATCTGAACTACTACGCCGCAGAGGTCAACGACCCAGAAGATAATCCTCCTATCGGCATCATCCTCTGCACCGACAAGAACAGCGTAGCAGCCGAGTATGCGCTGGGCGGTTTGTCAAACCAGATTTTTGCATCCCGGTACGTCTTATATATGCCGAACAAGGAGCAGCTTATTGGACAGGTGGAAGAAGTCTTGAAGCGTTGGCACTCTCACGAGGACGAATAAGTTTACCACCAGCCTTACCACTGACTTACCACCAATTTGAGAATAGCTGTAAACAGTTGCGTAGAGTTGCGAAAAATAAGACCTTTTTATCTTGCACAAACAAAGGCTTATGAACACTTGTAAACAGCTATAAATCACTACCAGTCAAGCTCCCCACAATGAAGCCGATTGAGCAGTAAAATGCAAAATTAAAACGCAGATACGATGAATTTCAGAACGATATTCAAGCGACATCTGCGCTACTACACCACAACTACACCAATTTTGGGACGTTTTCCCGAAAAGGAGCCTTACAAAGCGGTGTGGTGTAAGAATTGAATAGGCGGATTGGTGTAGTAGGCACACTGAACCCGTAAAGACGAAAAAGGCAGGTACACTATGGAAACATGGTGTACCTGCCTTTTTTATCTGGGATACAGAGAATCAATAAGTCTTTCAAACGATTCTCGAAGTTCATAACGTGCCAATTTTATTTTGAAGCTGTTTTCATAACATTTGTCATCTGCATGCTCCATGGCATTCCATATTTCGATTTGAAGTTCAGGCAGTTTGGGTGCATTGGGGTCGTGTTTATAATCAATCTCGTCGGATTGGAGACGACGAACTTCATCTAATGCTTTTTTTCCATAGCGCAATTCCATTTTTTTAAATATAAGTGTATCTTCACTATACGCATCATCTAGTTGTCTTAAATCATAGATGAATTCGGAAAATCTCTCTGATGTAAAAAAAGCATCAATAATGCGTTGGTAATTATCAGATTGATCGCCATGTTCAATACAGTCGTGAGTGGAGCCTGCTGTTTTTTTTAGAACTTTTCCGGTTTCTTCGGAGACTCCGAAATACTTGCATGCTCGCTCCATTTCAAATGTTTCGTAGTCAGTTTCACCAGTAAGATAACCGACTGTAACATGAAAAAAATCAGCAATTCGTTTCATCGTATCATACGAAGGTAAGCCGATTCTCTTTCCGCTTGATCCGGACATATTTCCAACATTGAGCCAACGGTAAACATCTGCTTGATTTCCCGTACCATACTGCTTTTTATAAGCTTTCGCAAAAGTTTCCTGCGTATAACCGTTATTCTTAAGGCAAAGTTTTAGGTTTTGATTCCAATAATTGCCGACCCTGTCCATGATATCATGACATTTTGCACCGCGCTTAATTGTATGCATACTATATTTTCCTCCGATATATCAAAAATAATACTTGATTCATAACGGATATATGCTATTGACCGCCCCAAGAATAGCAGATATAATTGTAGCTGTCAAGAGAAACCACTTGGGAAATGATACAAGGAGAGCGTGTATGGAAGGCGACAACATTTATGACAGCAGGGTCAGCCAAATAAAAAAACAGCTAAAGGGTCTTGGTACGAGTCCTTACCGGCTCTGCACCAATCAAGAGGTGATCGACCGCCTGAAAGAACTGCAAGCCGCAATGGCAAGGGGCGTTTTTGAAAAGACCCACGCCGAAAATCTCCGGGATAAGGACATCATGCTGCACTTCAAAACGCTGGCTGAAGAGTATGAGCTTTCGCAGACCGATACATATTGCCGCTTTGAAACCAATATGCGGGAGCTCAGCTATACCATCGGCACCTACATCAAAGGAATGTGCGGTGAACGAATGGCACGGAAATCACTGAAGCTACTTTCTCTGGATAAGAACATCCGAATCCTCTATAACGTCCAGCTGGAGGACGAGGATGTTCAGGCTGAGTACGATGCTATTGTTATTACGCCGTATGGACTGTTTGTTGTCGAGGTCAAAAACTGGGACGGTGATATAACGATCACTCCGAGCGGATTACTGACAAAAGATGAAGGAAGGATCACTTATAGTCTTGCTGACAAAATGAGTATCAAGGAAGCTCTCCTGCAGGAATACCTGCAAGATCAGTTTCCGGCAAGCTTTCATACGATGCTCCTGCTTCCAACCGAGAAAGCCCATGTCCAAGATGACTATCAGAAGATCTTCGTGTGTTGTGGCGGCGCACTCTCCTATGAAATCCAGTCTTTTGAATCACCCGAAAACGCTATGACTGCCGAACAAGTTGCAGCTATTGCGGAAACAATTTGTGCTCACCATAAAGAGCAACGCACCCTTTGCCCGGTAAACTGCGATGAAATCATTGAGGACTATGCGATTCTGATGGCGCGTATTGAGGAGCTTGCGGCAAACTCTGAATCCCTTGGCGAAGATCGTCCGGAAGATGTTGAACACTCCGAAACGCAGAAGGAAACACCTGCTGAAACAGACCACAAGGAGCCGACCGCACAGGAAGCATCTGCCAAACGGTGGTATGAATCCGTCAACTGGGGAAGCCTTGCAGCTCAGGCTGCAGTCGTTGTTATTCCCGCTGTAGCTACGGCAATTTTCTCTCATAGGAGGAATATTAAATTATTTTGAGGAGGTTCTTTTTTATGAAGCAGCGAATGAAAAATTTCAGGCAATGGGTCAAGGAACACAAAGGACTTTTGGCTGTTGCCGGTATCTCTGTTACGGTGCTGGTTGCTTTGGTTCTCTGTGCAAGGAACAAGGATGAGATTGACCACATTCTTTCCTTGTTAAAAAAGGCTGTGAAAGATGCTCCGGCCGAGAATGTGGTCGGGAACGTGAGCATCAATCTAAGCGATGTGACACAGCCCGTGTTGGAAGTGTACGATTCCAAAACGCATACTGTTACCCAACAGATTCCCCTCTTTATCAGAAGGCTGCCCGATAATTGGCATCACTCGGCTGAGAAGGCGGAAGAAGCAGAACGCCTTGGAATCCAGTTGGCAATCAATGAAACGTTAGTTGATCCGCACCAGCGAATCAGAACTGTTGCATAAAGCAGGAGGTAAAAACAATGCACGAACTTTTAGCAAAATCCGACCGTCAACTGGGTATGTGTCTGCGGATGCTGTATGACGAGGGGATGCCCGGTCCGCTGGACGTCCACTGGGAGATCAACGGCAAGGGCAAGATGGAGTTTCATGTGCACCTTCCCGTGGACGACGAAACATTTGAACGGCTGCAAAAGCGGTTTGAAACTATGGTGCGATAACCAATATTGTACATCGTCAATCCGAGGTTTTGAGCGTTTCCAATCGCAGGATGTCAGACGCGAAAAATTCATCCTCTATTATGAGAGGCCGAACAATGATATGTCAGGAGGTTTATACTATGAGATTGACGAAAGACGTCCGACAGAAACTGTTGGAGCAAAACGAAGGGTTTCAGCGAACGACTTACTATGAGTCCAATAACTCGTATAATACGAACACCTACACGATCTCCAACGGACAGTTGACTGTTCGCTCAAAGGGGGATACCAGCTGGTCGGATAGCAAGTATGACGAGACACGCATTTGTGACGATGCTCAGACGCACCGCTTTTTAAGAAAGAACCTGTCCGACCTTAACACAGACGGCATTGACTAAGGATATCCGATAAAATAATTTCTGCCTCTCAGGGGTGCGTGCTACAAAACAGTAACACGCACCTCTTTTTGTCTGTAATCCTTGTCAAGAGGGCTGGCACCGTCCAGTCCTCTCTCTTTTTGCCAAAATTTTCATTGTTTTTTCTTGCACACTGCCGAAAGTGACGTATTCTCAAAACTTTTTGTTGACACGGCTCGATTTTTGTGGTAATCTATCCCAACAATTGAATATAACATATTTTTACATATTCGTTCTGGCCCTGCGGGGCTGAACATTTTGGCTTTCAGCCGTTACATAACCGACTAGCATGACCTTCCAGAAAAAGCGAAGGCAGGGCTGGTCTGTTTTGTGACGGCTTTTTTGTTGCCGTTTTGCCCGTTGCACCTTGAAAACCACATGACCGTCTGCATGGGATACCCGGCGATGACCCTGAGAAGGAGAGCCGGAAAACGCCGCCGGAAGGGGGGCAGGAAAGCCATGCAGGGAGAACGGCAGGACGTTGATTTCCCAGTTGCGGAGTAAAACGATGTGATCAAAATGATCACATCGTTTTTCCGTAACGCCAAGAAAGGACGGAATGCCTATGAGTAATTTTACCCCTGCATGGTTCAAGAAAGGTTTTTTCAACGAATCCCTGTTCTGTGACGATTTTCTGAGTACCCACCAGCTGCTTTACTCGAATGGCGCATTTTTCACCCCGGATGGCCGCATGACCGATACCATGCCCCTGCGCTGCGAGATTTTCGAGATGATGCGTGAATATGTCGGGGCAAACCTTGCCAAGAAGGTCACCAATGTGGTGGACGTGCTGAAACTGGCGGCACAGGTGGAGGACTTTCCACCTGTCACCGACCGCATTGCGCTGGCAAACGGAACCCTGTATCTGGACGGCACCTTTCAGGAGGGCAAGCCGGAGATCGTCCGCAACCGGCTCCCGGTCAAATATGACCCGAAAGCTGCACAGCCCACCCATTGGCTGCGGTTCCTGTCCGACCTGCTCTACCCGGAGGACGTTCCCACGGTGCAGGAGTTCATCGGCTACTGCCTGATCCCCAGCAACAAGGGTCAGCGCATGATGGTCATCAAGGGCAGCGGCGGTGAGGGCAAGTCGCAGATCGGCGTGGTGCTGTCCCGGCTGTTCGGCTGCAACATGAAGGATGGCAGCATCGGCAAGATCTCGGAGAACCGCTTTGCCCGTGCCGACCTCGAACACACCCTGCTCTGCGTGGACGATGATATGCGGATGGAAGCCCTGCGCCAGACCAACTATGTCAAGTCCATCGTGACCGCACAGGGGCAGATGGACTTGGAGCGCAAGGGCAAGCAGAGTTATCAGGGTTGGATGTACGCCCGCCTGCTGGCGTTTAGCAATGGCGATTTGCAGGCATTGTATGACCGCTCGGACGGTTTCTATCGCCGTCAGCTCATCCTGACCACCAAGGACAAGCCCCTGTCTCGTGTGGACGACCCGGACATTGCCGAGAAGATGGCGGCAGAGGTCGAGGGCATCCTGCTGTGGGCATTTGAGGGCTTGCAGCGGCTGGTGAAGAACGGCTTTCAGTTCACCGAGAGTGACCGTGCCAAGCGCAACCGGGAACTGGTGAAGCGGGACAACAACAATGTGTTCGATTTCCTCGAATCCGAGGGCTACATCCGCCTGAAGGCGGATGCTTGCACCAGCTCGAAAGAGCTGTATGAGGTCTACAAGATGTGGTGTGAAGAGAACAGCCTGAATGCGATCAAGGCCAGAGGGTTCAGCGATGCGCTGATCGCAAACCAGCGCAGGTATAATCTGGAATCCACCAACAACATCGTCAACTCGTCCGGGCGGCGTGTCCGGGGCTTTGTGGGCATCGAAGCCCTTGTGCAGCCTGACCTCACCCCCAATGGCTGGCGGACGTGACCCCCATAAAGGAGAATATGGGCGTTTTGCTGCGTACGTGCGTACACGGCAGTCGGCTTTCTCTGTACGCACGTACGCAGCGATTGACCGAAAACGCGCCATATAAGGTGCTTTGGTTGGTGGTCAAAACGACCACCAACCAACCCCATAGCGTTAAGTGCCGGAAAGCGGCACTTGCCAGCATCCACCCAAATCCCCAAAATGGGAATCAGGGTGAGATGGCCGTTATCAGACCGTCTATCTGCCTGTTACCATTTTGGTAACAGGCAAAATCAGTGGGTCAAAATGACCCACTGAAAAAGCCGGACGAGCTACGGGCAGGGATTCGCAAATCTTTGCCTGTCAGCTTGCCCGGTGCAGGAGTGCAGAGGGTGCAGCCCTTTGCCCCAGTGATATGATGCTGTGCGTCATATCCTACTGGGTATTATCTGGCGCAAAACGGCGGCAGATCCAGCAGCTCCGCTGCTGCGC
>OLWP01000375.1_pt1 | contig 21608 bp, 17 predicted proteins | sample 1673741 | NCBI WGS metagenome assembly OLWP01 (sample SAMEA103958125, study PRJEB25191) | human gut metagenome
TTTGGCGGCGAACTGCCGCGCGATGGCCAGTCCGATGCCCGAACTGCCGCCGGTGATGACGGCCACGCGCGCTTCGGTGGTGGATGACATGGAGATCGCCTTCGTTTTCTTCGAATTTTTTAAGTATTTTCTAAAATACTAGCAGATCGTATGGAAAAATGCAAGGGACAAGTTGTGAACTTTTCTTGACACCGGTCACGGCCCGCCCCCGTGCCCATTGACGCATGGCCGGATTTTGGGTATACTGTGTGCAGAAAAATATAGACAGATCGGGCGGCGCGGGCTTACCCGGCGCCATGGGAGAAAGTATGCATCTGAGTAAACAAATCGAATCCATGTATGACGACGCGGTGCGTATCCGCCAGGACCTGCACCGCATTCCCGAGATCGGCTTTCAGCTGCGCGATACGCAGGCCTATGTCCTGCGCGAGCTGAAGCAGTGCGGCCCGGACCGCATCGAGACGCCGGCCGTCTGCGGTGTGAAGGCTGTGTTTTTCGCTAAGGACGCCGAGACGACCATCGCCTTCCGCGCCGATATGGACGCGTTGGAAATTGCGGAAAACACCGGTTTAGAGTTTGCCTCCACCCATCCGGGCCAAATGCACGCCTGCGGGCACGACATCCACGCAGCGGTGCTCTACGGCACCCTGCTCCGGCTCTCCGCCGAGCGGAATTTCGAGGGTACTCTTTTCGGAATCTTCCAACCCGGAGAGGAATCGAATCCCGGCGGAGCCTCCAAAGTGCTGGCCGAAAACCCCTTCGAAGGCTATACGGTGCTGGCCGTCGTCGGCGAGCACGTCGAACCCGCTTTGGACGCGGGCACGCTGGGCTTCCGCGCGGGCAAGTACATGGCCTCCAACGACGAACTGCGCCTCACGCTCGAAGGCGCGGGCGGCCACGCGGCCATGCGTGCCGAACACCGCGACACGGTGAGCGCCGCCGCACAACTGATCCTGCACCTCACGGCCCTGAACACGCCCGAACGGGTCGTTTCGATCGGCAAGGTCGAAGCTGCGGGCGCTACGAACGTCATCCCGGACCGGGTCTATATGGAGGGAACGATGCGTACCTTCGACGAACGGGAACGGGCCGAAGTGAAACGCAGGATCGAAGAACTCGCCGCCGCGAACGACGCCTCGTACGGCATACGAACCCGGGTACACTTCACCCCCGGCTACCCGTGCGTGGTCAATGACCCGGAGTTGATCCGGCAGGCCGTCGCACTGGCCGAAACCGAAGGAATTCCCTTTCAAATGCTGCCCCTGCGCATGACTTCCGAAGATTTCGGCTTCTACGGCACCCGCTACCCGGCGATCTTCTACCGCCTGGGCGTCGGTCCCGGAGCCGGAAAACTGCATACATCCACCTTCAATCCCGACGAGGCGGCCATTCCGACCGGCATCCGGTTCATGGAACTCCTCGCCCGTAACTATTTCAACCGATGAATAAACTGAAAAATACGAAGAAGTCGGCCGCATTCGACCGCTCTTCGCTGATCATTAACCTGTTCCGGGAATTCCCGAACAACAAGTTCTCCCTCAAGCATCTGGCTTCGGCCTCGGGCGGCGCCACCAAGGAGGGCCGTCTTCGTACCCGTGAAATCATCACGGAACTGCTCGCCCAGGGCACTATCGAGGAGTGCGGGCAGGAAAAGTACCGTCTCAGCGGCAAGGAGCGTCCCCGCCAGGAGGGCATCGTACAGATGATCTCGACAGGAGCGATGTATATCCGCTCCGAGGAGTTCGAAAACGACGTATATGTCAGCCAGCGCAATTCGCTGAATGCTCTGGACGGCGACCGCGTGGAGTTCGTCATCACCCGCCGCTCCCACGCCGGGTCCCTCGAAGGCGAGATCACCCGCATCGTGGAGCGCAGCCGCAAGCAATACGTGGGCACGGCCGACGTGAGCGACCACGCCATCTTCGTCAAGATGGATCCCCGGCGCATGCCGATGGACGTCTATCTCTCCAAGCGGGACAACCCTAACGTACAGCACGGCGACAAAGTCGTGATCCGCATCACGGACTGGGCGCTGGGTTCCAAAAGCCCCGCCGGAGAGCTGGTCGAGGTATTGGGCCGCGCCGGAGAGAACAATACCGAGATGCACGCCATCCTGGCCGAATACGGCCTGCCCTACCATTTCGAGCAAAAGGTCGAAGATGCGGCCCAGGCCATTCCTTCGACGATCACCAAAGCCGATTACGCCGCCCGGCGCGACTTCCGCAAGATAACGACCTTCACCATCGACCCGGCGGATGCCAAGGACTTCGACGACGCCCTCTCGATCCGCAAGATCGAAGACGGCGTATGGGAGGTGGGCGTACATATCGCCGACGTGACCCACTACGTTCAACCCCGCTCGGTGATCGACACCGAAGCCGAGGAGCGCGGCACGTCGGTCTATCTGGTCGATCGCACGATCCCGATGCTGCCCGAAAAATTGAGCAACGAGCTTTGCTCGCTGCGCCCCGACGAAGAGAGCCTCTGCTTCTCGGCGGTCTTCACGCTCAACGAGGAGGCCGAGGTGCTGGACAAATGGTTCGGCCGCACGGTCATCCACTCCGACCGCCGCTTCACCTACGAGGAGGCGCAGCAGATCATCGAAACCGGCAAGGGCGACTTCGCCGAAGAGGTGCTGACGCTCAACCGTCTGGCACAGCGGATGCGCAAAACACGCTTCAAGCACGGAGCCGTGAGCTTCCAGCGCGAAGAGGCCAAGTTCAAACTCGACGCCGAAGGCAAACCCCTGAGCGTCTATTTCAAGGAGCAAAAGGAGGCCAACCAGCTCATCGAAGAGTTCATGCTGCTGGCCAACAAACAGGTCGCCGAATTCTGCGGACATCACAAAGTGAACGGCCGTGCCGTGCGGCGCACGATGGTTTACCGCGTACACGACGTTCCGAACGAGGAGAAGCTCGAAAAATTCCGGACCTTCGTTCTGCGCTTCGGCTACGTATTCAAGGCCGACAAGGGACGCGCCGTGGCCAAGGAGATGAACAAGCTGCTGGGACAGGCCAAAGGACGCATCGAGGAGAACGTCATTTCGAACCTCGCCGTACGTGCGATGTCCAAGGCTTTCTACTCGACCGATAACATCGGTCATTACGGCCTCGCTTTCCCCTACTACACGCATTTCACCTCGCCGATCCGCCGCTACCCGGACATGATGGTCCACCGGCTGCTGGCCCGCTACCTCGAAGGAGGCAAATCGGCCGACCGCGACACCTTCGAGAAACTCTGCGTACACGCCTCGGAGCGGGAAGTGATCGCTGCCGAAGCCGAACGCGCCTCGATCAAGTACAAAATGGTGGAGTTCATGCAGGATAAAATCGGCCAGTTCTTCGACGGCCATATCTCGGGCATGAGCGACTGGGGCATGTACGTCGAGCTGGACGAAACTCACATCGAAGGCATGGTTTCGCTGCGGGAAATGGAGGACGACCTCTACCAGTTCGACGAGAACCGCTACGAGGTCTATGGACGCCGCAAAGGACGGGTCTTCACCTTGGGCGATGCCGTGCGCATCCGCGTCAAGCGGGCCGATCTGCAACGCCGTCAGCTCGATTTCGAACTGGTGCACGATGCGGCGGCCGACTCCCGCGAGAACGACGTAAAGGGGCACGCAGCGATTCCGGTACGCCGCCAAAGCACGTCCCGACCGGGTAAGGGCGGCAAAACGTCCCGCAAAGGGGGCAAAAAAGGATCGAAGCGATGATCCGGGAACAGACGCAGCGAACCGCCGGGACCGGCCCCAACCGTGCGGAAGAGATATACGAAAAATGTCTGAAGCGTGATCCCCTCACGGCGGAGGAGGCGTATTGGCTTTACGAACAGGCCCCCCTGCAGGAGCTGGCTCTCACGGCTGACCGCGTGCGCCGTGCCGTAGTGCCCGACCTGGAGGTCGTGACCTGGCAGATCGACCGCAACGTGAACATCACCAACGTCTGCATTTCGGGCTGCCACTTCTGCAATTTCCACTGCAAACCCCACCAGACGGAGCGGGCTTTCATCACTACGCTGGATGAATACAAGGAGAAAATCGAGCGGATGCTCGCCCTCGGCGGCGACCAGTTGCTGCTGCAGGGCGGTCTACACCCGAAGCTGGGGATCGATTTCTACGAGGAGCTCTTCTCGACACTCAAGAGCCTCTATCCGCAGGTACGCCTGCACGCCCTCGGAGCGCCCGAAGTGGCGCACATCGCCCGCATCAGCGGCCTCACCACGCTCGACACCCTGAAACGGCTGATCGCCGCCGGATTGGACTCCCTGCCGGGTGCCGGGGCCGAGATCCTCGATCCCGGCGTGCGGAAAGCCATCTCGCCCGCCAAACCTTCGGTCGAGGAGTGGATCCAGGTGATGCACGAAGCCCACTGCCTCAACCTGCCGACCTCGGCGACGATGATGTACGGCCATGTAGAAACATCCCGTCAGCGTGTGGACCACCTGCTGCGCATCCGCGACCTGCAGGCCCGCTGTCCCGAAGGACATTACGGCTTTCTGGCCTTCATCCCTTGGATTTTTCGCTCGTCGGGCACCGAATTGGAGCGGCAGGGAGTTGCAACCCGCTTTTCACCATTGGAATACATTCGCATAATCGCCGTCAGCCGACTGGTTCTGAACAACATCCGCAACATCCAGGCTTCGTGGCTCACCGTCGGCAAGGCCACCGCTCAGGTAGCGCTGCACAGCGGCGCCAACGACATGGGTTCGATCATGATCGAGGAGAACGTCGTTTCTTCGGCCGGGGCGCACAACCAGTTCGATGCCGCAGGCATCCAACAAGCGATCCGCGAGGCGGGCTTCACGCCTCGTCTGCGGGACCAGCTTTACCGAATGCGGTAACGATCCCCATGCGGCAAGCCATATCAACTGAAGAGGGGTATTTCCCTGCACGAAAAAAAGCCGGAAAATTCCGGCTTTTTTATTCGGAACGAATTTTGAACTCTACCCGACGATTATAACCAACTCCCTATGACGGCATATTTACGGCCTGCTCTTCGACAGACAAGATTCTTCTCTCGATCCGGACTTACACGACATCTCGGACTTCTATACCGGACCGTACAGCCGACTATTGTGCTGTTCCTGCTTGTACTCGCCCTAACGGGCTGCCTTTCCGAAGAGATCCCGACGGAAAAGGAAACCACGCTCGTCCGCGTCGGAGAGGAGGCCCCTCACTTCACGGTCGGAATGCTCGACGACACAGCGATCACCCTGTCCGACCTGCAAGGCAACGTGGTGTTGCTTACCTTCTTCTCCACGTGGTGCCCGACCTGCCGGAAACAAATGCAGCAGATGCAAACCCAAATCGTCGATCGCTTTGCTGACCGGAAATTTCGCTTCCTTCCAATCAATCGAGGCGAAACGCAGCAGACCGTTCAAGAGTTCTGCCGCGAGCTGGGAATCGCATTCTCCGTAGGTCTGGATCCCGACATGTCAATCTACTCGCTCTACGCCACCCGATACGTTCCCCGCAACTTTATCATCAGTCCCAATGGCAAAATCCTGCTCTCCGAAACCGACTACGACGCAACAATACAACGCCTGCTGATCGAGCAAATCGAACAAGCGCTCCAAACAACAGAATAAAGCAGCATACCCAACAAAGCCGACCACACAAAACAGCCGTCTATGACTGACATGACCGGATTCCGAAGACACCCCGGAATTCCAGCGGTTTCCACCCCGTAACCGTCCGATCTGCCGGGACACAGCAACATTGCCGAACCCCGCAATTTACTCCACCTCGAATCGAACCGTCCCCTCTCATGCCTTCTCCAAAACCCCTCCACACACACCCTCTTCCTCACAAAACACAAACAGGCGGAGCTTGCAGAAGCTCCGCCTGTTCTTTCGAAATCCGGGATTTCGATTACTTCATCAGACCGGTTACCAGGAAGGTGATCGCCACGGTCAAAATACCGTACAACTCCGGGAAAGCGGCGAGGATCAGGGTTTTGGTACCCACGTCATGACCGTTACCTACGGCAGCGATACCGTTGGCGCAAAGCTGGCCCTGACGATACGACGAGAAAAAGTTCACCAGGCCGACCAAGATACCCAAACCGAAGATAGCGGCCGCCTGCAGCATCGTAACCGAATCGGTCAGGTAATTCATGATAAGGAAGAGCGAGGCAAAGCCGTAAAGACCCTGCGAAGCGGGCAGACCCGACAGGATGATGTAGTTACCGAAGGCATTCGGGTTCTTCTTCATCGCACCGACTGCGGCATTGCCCGCGATAGTAGTACCATAGCAACTGCCTACGGCCGCCAGAGTAAACATGATGGCCATACCGAGATAGCCCAACGTAATAGGTTCCATAAATCGAATTTTGTTTTAGTTGTTAATATTGATTATCATTTAGTTTATTCGTTTTTCAACGGGGTGAAGACGCGCGTTGCGGCCTCGAACCCGGCGTTCTTGTAGAACTCCACGAACGTCAGACGCAGCGGATGCACCACCGACGAGAGAACGCACATGAAGAGGTTGATGCCGTGTCCCAGCAGCAGGATCAGCAACATCACGAGCTGCTTCACGACCGGAATATCGGGACTCATACCAACGGCCAACTGGTTGAAGACCATCGCCAGAATACCACCCGAAAGGCCGATGGCGAACAGACGGATGTACGACAGCAGATCGCCCACCAGCCCCGACACATTATTATAGGTATTCCAGATACCGAGTCCGAAGTTCACGAAGATATTCTTGCCCGGCGAATTGAAGAAGAACATCAGCACCAGGCCGACGCCCAGGATCACCAGATAAGCGACCGAATGGAACGTGAAGCCCACGCTCTCGGGCAACAGGAACGCAGCAGCACTATCGACCAGCACGATGATCCAGCCGATCAGCCCCAGCGCATAGCGCAGGCCGAAGCTGCGGGCCGTGACATAAGCGTTGATCATCATGGCAAAAAGCACCTGCACGGCACCCAGTCCGATCGAAAGCGGGAAGAGGATGTCCGGTGTCAGCAGGTGATCGCGCAGGCTGCCCAGCCACTCCCATTCGGAAAGCTGCAATCCGAAGAACGAGCCCGACATCAGGCCGAAGACCATGCCCGAAAATCCGCACAGCATCGTCAGCATACCGATCTCCTTCATGGCTGAACTCCCCTTCTTGCGACCCAGCATCACTGCGGCCAAACCGCCCAGCATGATGACCAGTCCGTAACCGCCCTCGGCCATACAGAAGCCGAAGAAGATCATATAGAAAGGCGCGAAGAAGCGTGTCAAATCGATCGTGCCGTATTTGGGCAGCGCATACATCGCGCCGATCACCTCGAACAGATGGGCGAAGGGACGGTTGCGCAGCTTCACCGGGGTATTGTCCTCGGGGGTCGGCGTACTCTTCAGGAAAATCAGATTGGGGTATTCGGCCAGCAGAGCATCTACCTTCGCGGAATCGGACTCCTCGGCCCACCCCTCCAGAATAACCAGCGTACCGTCGGCTTCAGGCTGCGCAGTATTCTTCACGCGAATCTCTTCCAACTTCCGCTTGAGCTCGATCCCATGCCGGCGGATCGCCTCCACCGAAAGAGCCGCACGGGAAAATTCCCGATCCAGCTCCGCGAGCTTCCTGCGAGCCTCGGCGATCTGGGCTTCGGCCTGACGACAGTCCATCGTCGGCGCCTTGACCTCCTGCGCATCGAGCACCACCTCCTCGCCCGGCCGGGTCACGACCACGAAGTAATCGAAGGTTTCACCCTCGTGCACCAGAGCGATCGTATAACGCTCCGACCACGCCTCGATATCCTTCTCGTAAGCCGCACGGCTGGTGAAGAAATAGCGCAACACCACGCCCTTGTCCGCTAACTTGCGAAGCGTATCGACCGAAAAATCGCCCCAGGGACGCAGCTCGTCGGCGGTTTTCTGCAAGCGTGCGATCTCCGAACGGAGCGCCGCTGCCTGCTGCGTAGCGGCCATGTAGCGGTCGAAAGCCTCGCCGCCGTCGGCGATGGGCTGCTCGTCCTTGACAAAGCGCTCGTCCTCCAAGAATCGTTTCAGGGTCTCGACCGCCTTGTGATGGTTGTCGATCGTAAGCAGCAGCTGACGGTCTTCGTCCGAAGGCTCCCAACCCGTAGTGGTGATATCGACCAGCCCCAGGCCGCGCAGCTTCTCGATGAAGTCGCTGCTCTGACCCGCATAGAGTACCAGGTCGTATTTCGACATTCTCGCTATCATAACATCGCGCCCTCCCCGGCTTGCTGTTGTTTGGTTTTCACGATCTTCTGAGCCGACTTGGAGAGGTTCTCCTCATCCTCCATGAAGCGTTTGATCTTGCGTATGGCATCCTCGTACCCGGGTATCTGCACCTTTTCGTAGAGGTTTACCTTCTGAGTAGTCTTGCGGCGTGCGAAATCCAGCAACTCCATCTTGCGGTTGAACACCTCGAACTCGATACCCAGGCGCGCGAGGCGCTTGAGAATATCGACTCCGTCGGCGAACCACACGGGAGCCGAGAAGAGGTCGTAATCCTTCTCCTCGAAACGGATGTCCTGCAACACCGGCGTACGCACGCCCGCGATCTTCTGCTCCGCAAGATCGACGTCGGCGATGCGCAGCAGGTCCGCATCGAACTCACCCCACAGGGAAACCATGTAGTCGTACTGCGCCGTGAGCGCGTCCAACTGCCGTCGGAAATCCTGTGCGGTGTCCTTCGCCTTCTTCACTTCGGAACGCAGGGCCGACTCCTTACTCTTGATCGTAGGGAGCGCCTTCTGCCGCATTTTCAGCTGTTTTCCGAGTTCGCCCAGCGAGGTCTTGTTATATTGGAATTTTATAGCCATTCTGTTTGAGTTGAATTGCTCTACTCGGTTTTAGGCCAGTATTTCTCCACCAGTTCGCTCTTGATGGCCACCTCTTCCTTCGAGAAGTATTTGGCGAAGAGCTCCCACGCCGTGTCGAGCATCTGCGTAATTTCGATATTGACATCGATCGCCAGCAGTTTCTCCGAATAGTCGTAAGCGAACTTGAGCGCACGCTCGTCGTAGTCCGAAAGGTCGAAGCCGTTCTCCAGTTTGGTCTTGGCATTGGCCGCATCGGCGTAGAGACGCACGGCAGCGTTCATCACCTGCGGATGATCCTCGCGGGTCTTCTTGCCGATCACCAACTGTTTCAGACGCGACAGCGAACGGAACGGATCGACGATAACCTTACCCGTGTCCGAATCGTTGCGCAGGAACAACTGACCCTCGGTGATGTAACCCGTATTGTCGGGGATGGCGTGCGTGATGTCGCCGCCCGAAAGGGTCGTCACCGCGATAATGGTGATCGAGCCGCCGTTGGGCAACTGCACGGCCTTCTCATAGATCTTCGCCAGATCGGAGTAGAGCGAACCGGGCATCGAGTCCTTCGAAGGAATCTGATCCATACGGTTCGATACGATGGCCAGCGCATCGGCGTAAAGGGTCATGTCCGTCAGCAGCACCAGCACCTTTTCACCCTTATCGACGGCGAAATATTCGGCGGCGGTCAAGGCCATGTCCGGCACGAGCAGACGCTCCACCGGGGGATTCTCCGTGGTATTGACGAACGAAACGATGCGATCGAGCGCACCGGCGTTTTCGAACACCTGCTTGAAGTAGAGGAAGTCGTCGTTCGAGAGACCCATGCCGCCCAAGATGATCTTGTCGGCCTTGGCACGCAGGGCCACATTGGCCATCACGGCGTTATAGGGCTGATCCGGGTCGGCGAAGAAGGGAATCTTCTGGCCCGTCACGATCGTATTATTGAGGTCGATGCCGGCGATACCCGTGGCGATCAGCTCCGACGGCTGGATGCGGCGGAACGGATTCACCGTCGGACCGCCGATTTCGCGGGCTTCGCCCTCGATCTGCTCGCCGCCCTCGATAGGCTCGCCGTAGGCGTTGAAGAAACGGCCCGCCAGGTTATCCGAAACGCGCAGCTTCGGGGGTTCGCCGTGGAAAATTACCTCCGAATCGGTGGTAATACCCTCCGTGCCCGCGAAAACCTGCAAAGTCACCTGGTCGCCCATAATCTTCACCACCTGGGCCAACTTGCCGCCCACGGTGGCCAGCTCGTCATTACCCACGCCTTCGGCACGCAGCGTCACGGTCGCCTTGGTAATGTTTTCAATCTTGGTATATATCTTCTGAAATGCTCGTGTTGTCATACCGCGCCTTATTTGGATTCTTTTTCACTCACTGTTTTCTCGATCTGACGGCGGTAGTCCTCGAATTTCTCCGATTTCCACTCCGAATAGTTCATCTGACGGAAGAGGTTGATCAGGCCCTTGAAGAACGATGCGCACTCCTCGAAACCGGTGAACCCGAACTCCCGGTCGCAGATGTCGAGCACCATCTCGTACATCATCTTCTGGCGTTCGATCGGGCAGTTGGCGTCGATCTCGTCGAAGGCGTCCTGCTGCAAGATCACGAAGTCGATCAGCTCCGACTTCCAGAACCGCTCGTGGTACTCCACCGGCACACCGTCGTCACCCAGGATGTTGATCTGGTCGTTGGCCTCCTTACCGCGCTGCACGAGCGTCTTGCCCGTATAAACCTTATCCACCCAGCCCTTTTCGATGCGGGTGTCGAGGTACTCCTCAATCTCGGGATATTCGAGGTATTTCGAGTAGGACTCCAGCGGGTCGATAGCCGGGTAACGCTTCGAATCGGCGCGGCCCTGCGAAAGGGCGTAGAAACAGCGGGCGGCTTTCTTCGTCGATTCGGTCACCGGCTCCTTGAGGTTACCGCCGGCAGGCGACACCGTACCCAGGAAGGTCACCGAACCCGTCTTGCCGTTGCTCAGCTTGACCAGACCAGCCCGCGCATAGAAGTTCGAAATGATCGCCGAAAGATCGACCGGGAAGGCGTCCTGGCCCGGAAGCTCCTCCAAACGGTTGGACATCTCGCGCAGCGCCTGCGCCCAACGCGAAGTCGAGTCGGCCATAACGAGCACCTTGAGGCCCATCGAGCGGTAGTATTCGCCGATGGTCATGCCCGTGTAGACCGACGCCTCGCGCGCGGCGACGGGCATGTTCGACGTGTTGCAGATGATGATCGTACGCTCCATGAGGGGGTGGCCCGTATGGGGGTCAATCAGTTCGGGGAACTCCTTGAAGATTTCGACCACCTCGTTGGCGCGCTCGCCGCACGCCACCATGATGATGATATCGGCATCGGCCTGCTTCGAAATCGCATGCTGGAGCACCGTCTTGCCCGCACCGAAAGGCCCGGGGATGAAGCCCGTACCGCCCTCGGCCAGCGGGTTGAAAGTGTCGATGGCCCGCACGCCCGTCTCCATGACGCGCGAGGGGCGCGGCTTCTCCCGGTAACAGCGCACGGCCTGCTTCACGGGCCACCGCTGAACCATCGTAATATCGTGATCCCGGCCATCGGCATCGGTGATGACGGCGATCGTGTCCGTAACCTTGTACTCTCCGGTGGGCACGACGCTCTTGACCGTATAGGTTCCCTCCATCGTGAAGGGTACCATGATCTTGTGCTCGACCCACTCCTCCTTGACCTGGCCCAGCCACGATGCGGCCGAAACCTTGTCGCCGGGCTTAGCCAGCGGCTTGAACTCCCACTTCTTCTCGAAGTCGATAGGGTCGGTGATCGAACCGCGCGCGATGAACAGGCCGTCCATCTTTTCGAGGTCGTTCTGCAGACCGTCGTAGTTGCGCGAAAGAAGACCGGGAGCGAGCGTCGCTTCCAGCATGTGACCCTCGAATTCGACCTTTTCGCCGATCTTCAGTCCGCGGGTCGAGTCGAAAACCTGCACGTAGGCATTGTCGCCCACGACCTTGATGACCTCGGCCATCATCTTGGTATCCCCGCAGTAAACGTGACAGATTTCGTTCTGGCCGACAGGGCCGTCCGCCTTCACGATCACGATGTTCGAGATGATACCGTTTACTCGTCCTGTTGTTTTCATTATCTGTTTTATTGTTTATTGATCAAATCCTTGCCGTCCAGACTGGTCATCAGGCGGTGCAGCATTTCGCGCCCCTGCTTGTCGTCCAAACGGGTCCAGCGCGCCACGATGTTCACCTTCACCAGGTAAGCCAGCAGCGCGTTGATGTCGAAATAATCGAAAGTGGAAAGCTCCTCGGCCTGGTTCCAGCGGATCGCGTCGATCTTGCGCTCCTTCTCCACCAGGTTGGTTTCGTCGTTCACGGCAGCGATCACCGCCTCCAGATAGGGGACATCGCCCCGCAAGCCGAAATCGGCGGCCGACGAGCGTTTGAGCTGCTGCGAAGTTTCATCCCCGCCCACGACAGACTGCTCGGCCGAACGTCCCGTAACGCGGGCTACGACGGCGGCAGAGATGTTGCGCAGGTTGCGGTCGAAATCGGCCCACTGGCGCAGGAAACGGCTTTTGGAGTGGGCGCACTCGTCGTAGTAGGCCGAGAAAAGAGCGTTCTCGAACGATCGGTCGGTGTCGATCCCGTCCTCGTTGTCGGCATCTTCATCGACGATGGCCGAATAGGAACGGACCACGGTCGCCATACGCGCCGGAAGCCGGTCGGGGTTCTTGGTCTGCTCCTCGATCTCTTCCCGCGAGAGGTTGCCCAGCGGGTTGTGCGCCGTGCGTCCCTTGCGGAAATTAACCAGGTTCTCGCAGTCGTAGTAACCGTAAAGCAGGCGCACGCAACGTGCGTCGCGGGCGGAAACCCCTTCGAGAATCTCCTCGATGATCGCCCGGGCGTTGAAGCCCTTGGTATCGGCATCGAGCGAATACTCCCGCAATCCGGCTACCAAACAGTAGTAATTCTTGTCGAACATGGCGCCCGGCTTAAGCGTTATACAGCATTTTATAGACCTTGTCGCGCAGGTACTCCTTCAACAGAGCGTCGAAATCCTGGTCCGAAAACGAAATGTAGTAGCCGCCGTCTTTGGCACCCACCTTGAATCCCGTCCTGACCTCCTTCGAATAACCCACCTCGACGCCTGCGGCCAGCAGCTCCTTCGCAGCGGCTTCGAACGTCGCTTCGAACGCCTTCTGTTCCGCCTCCGGCAGCAGGGCCTTCAACTGGTTCTTCGACGAATCGGCGCCGCTCCAGTTCTTGGCGACGGTAAGCAGCATCTGCTTTACGAATTCGGGATCGAGCGTCGCGGCTTTCACGGCGGGAGCGGTGCTCTTGGCGATAATCATGGAGCTGATCTCGGCTTTGATCTTCGAGAGGGCCTGCTTGCCCGCGAGCGAAATTTCGGTCATCGCGTTCTTCTCCACGTCCTGTGCTTTGGTATTGGCTTCGGCGAGGATCTTCGCAGCCTGCGCCTCGGCCTCCTTCACGATCTTGGCCGCATTGGTCTTCGCTTCGGCCACCAGACGTTCCGCCTCGGCACGGCCTTTCTCCAGTCCCTCGTCGTAGAGCTTCTGGGTTAACTGTTGAAGTTTGTTTTCCATAAGAATTTATGTTTATTATATTTGAATTTCTTATTCGTCACTCCATGACCTCGCGTCACGGATTCCGGGATGCAGCCCGGCCCCGCACCGACCCCGCCGACCGAAACGCACGGCATACAGCACCGCTTTCCCCGCCGGCAAATCCGACCGCAGGCATTCGATCCGGGATCACCGGAATCTTTCTCTTCCTCACCTCCATCCGAGACTCGATCGCAAGCGATCTCTCCCCGACTCCGACCGGAAACATCGGAACTGTTCCCGAAATCACACTCCTCCGAATTAGTTCCTACAAATATATAAAATCCATTTTAACCCACGCATATTCGGCGCATTTTTTTTCGGATCGAACCATAAAAAAATCGTTTGGGACAACCAACGTCTTCATCTTGAAAAAAGCTCCCTCCGAATGAAAATCCGAAGGGAGCAATGGCTTATTCAAAATTCATCGCCCTGATGTTCGGGACGCAGCAGATCGGTGACTACCTTTACGGGCGAAAAAGTCGTGATGGGGACTTCGACGAAGACCGTATTCCACCGGGCCATGGCACCGTTCCAAAGACCGGGCAGTTCCTGCGCGAGCAACTCGCGTCCGCCGTCCGACTTGCGGGAGATAAAACCCGTAGCGGGATCGACGAACTCCTGCAGATCGAAACGACCTCCTTTCGAGGTACGGAAGCTGCAAACCAGATCCACCGGATTGAAATGGGTTGCCAAGCGCATCAATTCCCGCTTTTCGGGAGCGATCTGGTTCGATTCGGCGATCTGGAGCGTCTCCAACCCGTCGGCCCCGGTCACCCAGAAGGGGCCGCCGCCCGGTTCGCCTTCGTTGCGCACCATGCCGCACACCCGGATCGGGCGGTCGAGCACCTGCCTCAAAAGAGCCGTGCCGTAATCCTTGGGCAGTTTCACGCAGAGTTCATTCTCGATGAACGCGGCGATGGGCTCCAACTCGGCACCCGGCACTTCGAGGGCCATGAGGTATTCAAAAATCCGCTCCTGCAATGCGAGCAACACTCCGGCCAGCGCTTTTTTATAAAGCACCGTATCGCCCCGCCGGGCATCGGTAGTAACATTGTCGATATTTTTAACGAAGACTATGTCCGCATCGATCTTTCCGAGGTTCCCGATCAGCGCCCCGTGTCCCGCAGGACGGAAGAGCAGCCGCCCGTCTGCCCGTCGGAAAGGCGTACAGTCGGGATTCACGGCCAGCGTGTCGGTCGAAGGGTCCTGCACGGAGAAGGAGATGCGATACTTGACCCCGAAACGGGATTCGTAACCCGGTATCTTTTCGGCCAGCAACGCTTCGAAACGGGTCAGATGCTCGGGCGAGACGGTAAAGTGAATCTTCACCTCGCCCCCGGCGGCGGCGTACTGCGCCCCTTCGACCAGATGCTCTTCGACGGCTTTGCGCACCTCATCCCCATAGCGGTGGAACGACACCAGTCCCTTCGGGGTTTCCCCGTAACGGAGCCCTTCGGCGACGATATTTTCGACCGTCCGCAGCTCGTCGGCATCGTCACCGACGATCGTCCGCAGCTCGGGCCAGAAGGCGAAGCGGCGGCGGTTGGCCAGCAACTCCCCGACTACAGCCGTACGGCGCCCCTCGCGGACGAACTCGAACAAATCCTTGAACATACGGGTCGCGGCGCCCGAAGCGGGCACGAATTTCACCACCCGCAAAGACTCCTTCGCACGGTCGTAACGGGCCGCCGCCTGCTCGATCCCGGCAGCATCCAGCACCCGAATACCGTCGCCGCACGAAGCGGCCCGCGTCACGGGAAGAAAGGGAAAACCTTCCCGAAAATTCTTCAACTGGGTTTCGAGAGCCGCCGGCGTCAGGCCGTGCTCCTCCATTTGCACAAAATCCTCTTTCGTAAACATATCGGAAACCGTTTATCAGTCACATTCATTCTCTTTCAGCAAGATCGGCGCCACATCGACCGACGCCCGACGAAGCGGGCGATAAAAAACAGCGACTCCGCCCGTTTTTCTCTTCACGCACACGGCGCCCTACCCGCCTGTTACAAAAAGCTCCCTTCTCACTCGCATAGATCGAAACCGTTGAACGATCGTTCTCCTTGCCCGACACAACGCCCCACATCACTCGACCGAAAACGGCGAATTGCGAGCCCCTTTCTCTCCGCCGGGCAAAAAAGCCGTCCTCTCCTGCCTCACTCATCGGAAACATCGAACTACATTCTCTGTTTTCTACGCCCGGCAGAACGAGTGAAGTCGTTCTGCCCTCGCTTGTCGAAAACATTCAAATTAACGAAATAATTCCTAACTTTGCAAATATGATACGAGAATTTAACAATCCCGAACTCGCCCCGCGCAACAGTTTTCACGTGGCGCAACGAGCGGCACGCCTCATCGAGTTCGACCGGACGGAAGATTTGCAGGAACTCTTCGAGAAAGGGATGCCTGATCCGTGGTACGTCCTCGGCGGAGGCAACAACGTCCTCTTCACGCAGGACTATCCCGGCACACTGCTGACCCCTGTGGCACAAGGTATCCGCATCGTGGACGAACAGCCGGACTGCGTGACGATCGAAGCCGACGCGGGCGTCGAGTGGGACGACCTGGTCGAATGGGCCGTGCAGCACGAACTGTGGGGATTGGAGAATCTCGCGCTCATCCCCGGCAAAGTCGGGGCCGCACCCGTCCAGAACATCGGAGCCTACGGTTGCGAAGCCAAGGATGCGATCCGAAGCGTCGAGATGTTCTGCACAGAGACCTTCAACACGCTCGTCCTGAACAGAGAACACTGCGCGTTCGGGTACCGGGACAGCGTCTTCAAACGCTCCCTGCGGGGACGTGTAATCATCACTTCGGTCCGCTTTGCGTTGAGCCGCACGCCCCGACCCCGCCTCGAATACGGGGACCTGGCCGCAGAGGTCGAAGCGCGGGGAGGCATCACGCTGCGCAACATCCGCGAGGCCGTTTGTGCGATCCGCCGGGCCAAGCTGCCCGACCCTGCGGTGACGGGCAACGCCGGGAGCTTCTTCAAGAATCCGGTCGTCGGCCGCGAGGAGGCCGAACGCTTGTCGGCACTTTATCCCGATATGCCGCACTATCCGGCAGCCGACCCTTCGCAAGTCAAGCTGGCCGCAGGCTGGCTGATCGACCGCGCCGGACTGAAAGGCCACAGCGAAGGACGCGTGGGGATCCACCCCCGGCAGGCGCTGGTGATTATCAACCTCGGAGGCGCTACGGGTACGGAGATCGTCGCTTTCGCCCGCAAAGTGCAGGAACAGGTAAAGAAACACTTCGGCGTGGAGATCGAACCCGAAGTCAATATATTATAAAACCGACAAGGCACTGCCTATGAACCTACTGGACAATTTCCAACGCTACATCCGCCGCAACGAGCTGGCAGCTCCGGAGGATTTCATCCTGCTGACCGTTTCGGGCGGCGTGGACTCGATGGTCATGCTCTCGCTCTTCGTGCGAAGCGGCTATCGCGTCGGCGTGGCCCACTGCAATTTCCAGTTGCGGGGCGTGGAGAGCGAAGAGGACGAGGAACTCGTACGCCGCGAGGCGGAGAAGTACGGCGTGCCCTGGTACAACAAACGCTTCGACACCAAAGGCGAGATGGAGCGCACGGGCGAATCGATGGAAATGGCCGCACGGCGGCTGCGCTACGCCTGGTTCGACGAATTGAGCCGCGAGCACGGTTACACGGTGGTAGCCATCGCCCACCACATCGACGACTCGATCGAAACCTTCTTCATCAACCTGTTGCGCGGCACCGGCCTGCGGGGTCTGACGGGGATCACCACCCATGCCGGGAAGCTGATCCGCCCGCTGATGTTCGCTTCGCGCAAGGACATCCTCGAATACGCCGTAGCACAACACATTCCCTACCGGGAAGATTCGTCGAACCGCTCGACCAAATACCTGCGCAACAAGATCCGCCTGGGACTCGTACCCCGCATCAAGGAGATCAGCCCCAAGTTCACCGACCTGATGCGTCAGAACATCGGCCGTCTGACCGACGCGCAGCTCTTCATCAACCACGGCATCCAGCGCATCCGCGAAGAGGTCATCACCACCGAAAACGGGATCGACACGATCCACATCGACCGTATCGACCGGGCTTTCCCGCTGAATTTCGTAATCTTCGAACTGCTCAACTCGACCTATTCGTTCAAAGGCGACGTGTCGGACGCCCTGGTCAGGGCGCTGGAACAGAACTCCGGCACGGGCAAGCGGTTCTACTCCAAATCCCACGTGGCGTACATCGACCGGGGACGGATTATGGTAACCCCGATCCCGGCGGACGACCCCTGCCAGGTGCAGGTCGAGGCGGGCGCCCCGCGCTGCTACTGCGGCAACTCGGTGCTCTACTTCGAGCTGCGCGACATCGACGATATCCAGGGCTTCGGCGTACCCGAACACATCGCCCAGGTGGATGCCGACAAACTCAAATACCCGCTCACGGTGCGCCGCTGGCAGGAGGGGGACTGGTTCATTCCCTACGGCATGTCCGGCCGCAAGAAGGTCAGCGACTACCTGATCGACCATAAAGTCCCGCTGCCGGAGAAGGCACGGCAGTTCGTACTGCTTTCCGGGGATGAGATCGTCTGGCTCGTCGGGCGGCGCATCGACGACCGCTACCGGCTCACGGCCGAGACCGAAAACGTGCTGCGCATCACCAAAGAGATCATTTAAGCCATGGCGAAAAGCGGCGTAAAATTCAAAGATACGATGGCGGCCTACGACCGTCTCCGAGGCGAAATCGCGGGACGGAAGTTCGCGCCCGTCTATCTGCTCATGGGCGAAGAGGCCTTCTTCATCGACGCTCTCTGCGACCTGCTGGCCTCGACGATCCTCCAGGAGTCCGAACGGGCTTTCAACCAGTTGACCGTCTATGGGCGGGACTCCGACGCGGGACAAGTGGTGAACCTCTGCCGGCAGATGCCGATGATGGGTTCGTACCAGGTGGTGATTCTCAAGGAGGCGCAGCAACTGCGCGGTCTCGACAAACTCTCGCTATACACTTCGAAACCCTCGCCCACGACGATCCTGATCGTCTGCCACAAGGAGAAGAACGTGGACAAGCGTTCGCAGCTCTACAAAAGCATCGCCCAGCACGGTGCGGTGCTCGAATCGGTCCGGCCGCGCGATTACGAGATCGGCCCCTGGCTCGCGCAGTTCGTCGCCTCGAAAGGCTGCACGATCGACGCGAAAGCCCAGGCGATGCTGACCGACCACCTGGGCACCGACCTCGCCAAAATCTCCAACGAACTGGGCAAGCTGCTGCTCTCGCTACCGGAAGGAACGAAGAAAATCACCGACGCACACATCGAACAGAACATCGGCATCTCGAAGGATTTCAATAACTTCGAACTCTGCAAGGCCGTCACGGGACAGAACCTCGAACAGGCCCTGCGCATCGCCGACCATTTCGCCCGCAACCCCAAAGACAACCCCCTGCTGGTAACGATTCTGGCCCTTTTCAATCAGTTCCGCGAAATTTTCCGCATCAACTACCTGCGGTGGCTCAGCCGCCACAAGGGAGTTCCGTTTCCCTCGGACACGGAACTCATAGGCATCCTGCGAATGAACAACGCCTACGCTCTGGGCGAACTGAAGCAGACCTCGGCACGGTGGGACAACCGCCGGGTGTTCCGTATCCTGGGGCTGCTGCGCGAATACGACGCCAAATCGAAGGGCATGAACGCGGGCGGCGCCCCGGACGGGGAGCTGCTCCGCGAGCTGCTTCTCAAAATCTTCCTCCAATAATGGAACGCATCCTGCTGCGCAACGGTATCCCGGAGCCGATGCCCCGCATCGAAGGCACATACCTCTATCAGACGCTTCATGTCCGGGGACGCCGCCCCCTCTGGCTCGACCGCCACACGGAACTGCTGGCTCGCAACATACAAGAGCTTTTCGGGTTGCGCTGGGCCCCCGACCTTCGCCGGCTGGAGGCAGAGATCGCCGCCCTGCTCGACGCCAACCGTCACCCCGTCGCAGGCTCTTCGTTCGTACGCATGGCCTTCACACCGGCGGGCGACCTGCTGCTGATCCCCGGAGCGGTATCCTTCTACGACGGGTATGCCCTGCGGTCGCTGCGGCCCGCTGCGGCTGTCGTGAACTACGGCGTTCCCTACCCCGAATACCCCACCTCGGCACGCGAAGCAGCCTGCATGCTGGCTTTGCAGGCAGCGGTGACGGCGGACAACCGGGCGGCGGAAGCGGACATTGAACGGGCGGCAGTCCGGACAGGCGTACAAGCGGTGATCCGCTGCGACGGCGAGGGATTCGTGCACGTATGCGACGAAGCGCCCCTGTTCGCCGTGAAAGGGAAAAAAGTCTATACTCCGCCCGCCCCGCCGAGTGTCGAACGGGAATTGGCATGCCGGGCCGTCGAAGCCGCCCGCCTGCCTCTGCTGGAGCTGGAGATCGGCCGGGAGCAACTTGCCCGTTTCGACGAAATTTTCTATGTCGATCACCGGGGCCTCACCTCGCTATCGGCCTGCGAAGGGCAACTCTACGCCGCAATCATCACCGAACGTATCGCCCGCGTCCTGAACAAATTATACTAACACATCCTGCCCGATACAAACCGGACAGGTTTCCTTTGTCCCACCCTATTTACAATACCTTCACAAAAGATCGGAATACACTCGGCATAAAAAACAGTTCGCTCGTTTCATTCTGCACTCATTTTCATTACTTTTGCAGAAAGTCGGATACATTCGGCAACACCCCCGGATCCGTTTGTTGGATTCTGTATTCATTTTCATTACCTTTGCTCCCAATGTCACACACCATCGCCATTTTTCCGGGATCGTTCGATCCCTTTACCCGGGGCCATCAGGCACTCGTGGACGATGCCCTGCGAATCTTCGACAAGGTCGTCATCGGCATCGGCAACAATGTTTCCAAGGCAGGACTGCTGCGCATCGAAGCCCGCAAACAACTCATCGAAGACCTCTATGCGGACAACCCCCGGGTCGAAGTGAGAATCTATACCGGTCTGACGGGCGACTTCGCCCGCGACCAGCATGCCTCGGCCATCATCCGCGGCGTGCGCAACACCACCGATTTCGAATACGAACGGACGATGGAGGCGACCAACCACCGCCTGCATCCCGACATCATCACCGTGATGCTCTTCACCCCGGCTCCCGTAGCCGACATCGCCTCGAGCACCGTACGCGAAGTACTGGCTTTCGGCCGCACGGTCGATGAATTCATGCCCGAAGGAATAGACATAAAAAAATACCTCTGATTACTATATTGCTATGATGGAATTTACCGCAGAAATGATCGCCGGTTTTCTCGGCGGCCAAGTCGCAGGCGACAAAGAGGCCAAGGTGCACACCGTCTCCTCGATCGAAGAGGGCGAACCCGGCGCCCTGACCTACCTGACCAACCCCAAATACGAAAAACACCTTTACAAAACCCGTGCGTCGATCGTATTGGTGAACAAGGATTTCACCCCTTCGGAACCCGTGACCGCCACCTTGATTAAAGTCGAAGACACCGGCGCCGCAGTGCTCAAACTGCTGCAAATGTATCAGGCCGCAAAACCCCGCAAACAGGGCATCAGCGAGCGGGCTTCGATCTCGGAGCGGGCGACACTGGGCGAAGATTGTTACGTGGGCGATTTCGCCGTTATCGAGGCGGGAGCCCGCATCGGCGCCGACTGCCAAATCTATCCCCAGGTCTATATCGGTGACGGCGTGACCGTCGGCGACGGAACGATCCTCTACCCGGGTGTCAAGATTTACGAGGGGTGCGTGATCGGCAGCCGCTGCATCCTGCATGCGGGTGCGGTGATCGGCGCCGACGGCTTCGGCTTCATTCCCAATGCCGCAGGCGGCTTCGACAAGATTCCGCAACTGGGCAACGTCGTCGTCGAAGACGACGTGGAAATCGGCGCCAACACCTGCATCGACCGGGCCAAGACCGACTCGACGATCATCCGCCGGGGCGTGAAACTCGACAACCTGATCCAGATCGGCCACAACGTGCAAATCGGCGAGAATACCGTTTCCTCGGCCCAGACAGGCATCGCAGGCACTTCGAAGGTGGGGCACAACTGTTTCCTCGCGGGACAGGTCGGCATCGCGGACCACGTGACCATCGGCGACAGGGTCTGCATCGGCTCCAAAAGCGGTCTCGACAAAGACGTACCTGACGGAGAAGTACGTTTCGGCTATCCGGCGCTGCCCGGCATGCAATATCACCGCGCATCGGCCATCTTCAAGAACCTGCCC
>OLWP01000383.1_pt1 | contig 20921 bp, 19 predicted proteins | sample 1673741 | NCBI WGS metagenome assembly OLWP01 (sample SAMEA103958125, study PRJEB25191) | human gut metagenome
ATTATACATGGATATAAATATTATAGCATATCTGATTTGGAAAGGAAGCTATAACGCCTTTCGCGGCTTAAATTAAGAATGTTGTATTATAGCATATCTGATTTGGAAAGGAAGCTATAACCATCTCCACCACTCAAAGAATCATAGCCAAATTATAGCATATCTGATTTGGAAAGGAAGCTATAACGCAAAACGCCTGCTTCCGTTTGCAGCTCCGATTATAGCATATCTGATTTGGAAAGGAAGCTATAACTGTAGCTATACTATCCAGTGCGTTGCCTGCATTATAGCATATCTGATTTGGAAAGGAAGCTATAACTACGGCCACTTTCTTAAATATTACAATCAAATTATAGCATATCTGATTTGGAAAGGAAGCTATAACGCCAGTCGACGGAAGGCGTCGACAATGTGGATTATAGCATATCTGATTTGGAAAGGAAGCTATAACTTGTTTCAGTGCCGTTAACCAAGCCGCCTGATTATAGCATATCTGATTTGGAAAGGAAGCTATAACTTAAAGTAATTAAGAGTAAATCTGTAACCGATTATAGCATATCTGATTTGGAAAGGAAGCTATAACTGAACATTTTTGAACAAGATAATTTCATCAATTATAGCATATCTGATTTGGAAAGGAAGCTATAACATATGAAAGATGGACAACTGCATACCTCTTATTATAGCATATCTGATTTGGAAAGGAAGCTATAACTAATATAAGTGGATTTGGCTTCGCCGCGGGATTATAGCATATCTGATTTGGAAAGGAAGCTATAACTCAAAAGGATATTATCCGCCTCAACCGAGAATTATAGCATATCTGATTTGGAAAGGAAGCTATAACGCGCTTTAGAATGTTGCAGCAAATAGAAAAATTATAGCATATCTGATTTGGAAAGGAAGCTATAACCTTAAACGCGTTGAGCAATCTGAAAATGCAATTATAGCATATCTGATTTGGAAAGGAAGCTATAACCTTATTATTTAAGGCTTTTTATTATTTAGAATTATAGCATATCTGATTTGGAAAGGAAGCTATAACGCATGAGGCGTTAGCCCTGTATGCCGAGGAATTATAGCATATCTGATTTGGAAAGGAAGCTATAACTTGATGCAGGAGGGGCGTTTATGAAGCCGGATTATAGCATATCTGATTTGGAAAGGAAGCTATAACGTCAAAACCGTACGACAGAGCTGCCGCCGTATTATAGCATATCTGATTTGGAAAGGAAGCTATAACTATTTCAATGTCTTTAACTCCACAGGTTTGATTATAGCATATCTGATTTGGAAAGGAAGCTATAACTCATGATATTTTGCAACCTTGCAAACCTGTATTATAGCATATCTGATTTGGAAAGGAAGCTATAACTGTTTTTTTCTATTATACATGGATATAAATATTATAGCATATCTGATTTGGAAAGGAAGCTATAACCGCTTGTTGCGGCAATAGGTACAAGGTCGCATTATAGCATATCTGATTTGGAAAGGAAGCTATAACGATTTATATGCGCTACAGCTATCTTCAGCGATTATAGCATATCTGATTTGGAAAGGAAGCTATAACTCGGAGAATACGGAGCAAAACAAGCAGCAGATTATAGCATATCTGATTTGGAAAGGAAGCTATAACGGCTTTGTTTGATGTTAATGGTAACAAAATATTATAGCATATCTGATTTGGAAAGGAAGCTATAACAAATGCGAAGCAATCAATGACATTAACGGCATTATAGCATATCTGATTTGGAAAGGAAGCTATAACTGATAACTCGGTCGATCTGAACTTTTCCGGATTATAGCATATCTGATTTGGAAAGGAAGCTATAACCGTTCCATCGGCGTCACCGTCAAGGACAGCATTATAGCATATCTGATTTGGAAAGGAAGCTATAACCAATCTCCTTGACAAGTTCACTCTATTATGATTATAGCATATCTGATTTGGAAAGGAAGCTATAACTTGGTGTTACATCGATTCCATTAAAGAACAATTATAGCATATCTGATTTGGAAAGGAAGCTATAACGATATTTTGCTACTTTGCAAACCTGTCCGCATTATAGCATATCTGATTTGGAAAGGAAGCTATAACAAAAGAAAACTATATTGCCGACAAAATTCTATTATAGCATATCTGATTTGGAAAGGAAGCTATAACATTGAATTGCCACAAATACGAACGTTGGCGATTATAGCATATCTGATTTGGAAAGGAAGCTATAACTCAGGCAGTGCGAACCGTTGGCCGCTTCCCATTATAGCATATCTGATTTGGAAAGGAAGCTATAACTACAATTGTATAATATCAAACTTCATAAGCATTATAGCATATCTGATTTGGAAAGAACGTTACAATAAAATCATCAAGCTGGTTATAACTAACATTTTTAACTTTTACAGAAACTTATTATAACATCCATTTTTTAAAAAAGAAATAACAACCATTGGTTATTTAAAAATCCGGAACAATCTGAAAACCATGTCATGCAGGGGCATGGTCTGCCGCAGCTTATGCGGATGTTGCCTGCACAACCACTCATCTGCCGGTCAGGATCGTTCCGGACGGCGCAATTATAATCGAAATTAATCTTCTTTAGAAGCATTTTCAGAAAGTTCTTGCGCTTTTTGCTCAAGTTGCTTTTTTTCTGAAAGAGCTTTTTCGATTCCTTCTTTGGAAAAGTCTTTGGGCAGTACTTCGTAGATTATATCCATGGTTATTCTCCTCATATTTATTATGAATTTTTACCAAAATGTCCGTTTGAAAGCAATAAAAGGTTTGATATTCGGGGAAGTCTCAGGTGTATTTTCCGGGCAAATGCGGCAAAATTCTCATACGGAAAATAAAGGCCGACGGTAAATGCTGCGGCCGTTGATACGGGGAATTTATGTTTTATCGGATTCGGACAAACGGATATTTTCCGGCAAGTCGATTTTATTTATTTAAGTTTCTCCCGCAGATATTTTGCCGTATAGCTTTTTTCCGATTTTGCAACTTCTTCCGGCGTGCCCTGAGCGACGATTCGGCCGCCGCCGTCACCGCCTTCCGGTCCCAGGTCGACGATATAATCGGCCACTTTGATCACGTCCAGGTTATGCTCGATGACAACCACCGTATTGCCTTGGTCGACCAAAGTTTGCAACACTTTCAACAGACGGTTGATGTCTTCAAAGTGCAGTCCCGTGGTCGGTTCGTCCAGAATATAAAGGGTTTTGCCGGTTGCCCGTTTGGAAAGTTCTTTTGACAGCTTGATGCGCTGGGCTTCGCCGCCGGACAGGGTAGTTGCCGGCTGGCCGAGGTGAATGTAGCCGAGGCCGACTTTGCGCAAAAGGTCCAGCCGGTTTTTGATCGACGGGATGGAGTCGAAAAAGTCAAAAGCCTCGTCGACGGTCATGTCCAAAACGTCGGCGATGGATTTGCCCTTATATTTGACTTCCAGCGTTTCGCGATTGAAGCGTTTGCCTTTGCAGACGTCGCAGGCAACGTAAACATCGGGCAGAAAGTGCATTTCGATTTTGGTCACGCCGTCGCCTTTGCAGGCTTCGCAGCGGCCGCCGGCAACGTTGAAGGAAAAACGCCCGGCGTTGTATCCTCTCGCCTTGGCTTCCGGCAGACCGGCGAACCAGTCGCGGATGTAGGTAAACAGGCCGGTATAGGTGGCCGGATTGGAACGCGGCGTGCGGCCGATCGGCGACTGGTCGATGTCGATCACTTTGTCAATGTTTTCCAGCCCGGTCAGTTTGTCGTAAATGCCGGCCGGTTCGCGGCTGCCGTTTAATTCCTTGTTGACGGCTTTAAACAGGGTTTCGAGAATAAGCGAAGACTTGCCCCCACCGGAAACGCCGGTAACGCAGGTCATAGTGCCGAGCGGGATTTTCAGGTCAACGTCTTTGAGGTTGTTGGTTTTGACTCCGCTTAAGGTGATAAAGCCGCCGTTTCCCTTCCGCCGTTTGCGGGGAACGGAAATTTCCCTTTGCCCGGTCAGATATTGGGCGGTCAGGCTTTCCGGCGTGTTCAGCACTTCTTCGACGGTGCCTTTGGCCACTACATGGCCGCCGAGTTCGCCGGCGCCGGGTCCCATGTCGACCAGATAATCGGCGGCGCGGATGGCGTCTTCGTCATGTTCGACCACAATCACCGTATTGCCGATGTCGCGAAGCCGGGTCAGGGTTTCGAGCAGGCGGTCGTTGTCGCGTTGGTGCAGGCCGATGGACGGTTCGTCTAAGACATACATCACTCCGGTCAGTCCCGAACCGATCTGCGAGGCCAGCCGGATGCGCTGGGCTTCGCCGCCGGACAAGGTGCCGGACTGGCGGGAAAGCGACAGATATTCCAGTCCGACGTTATTTAAAAAGTTCAGCCGGTCAACGATTTCCTTTAAGATTTTGTGAGCGATTTCCCGTTTTTGCGGGCTTAGTTTTTCCTCCGCGCCGGCAAACCATCCGAGCGCCTGTTTGATCGACATGGCGGAAACGTCCATGATGTCCAGTCCCGCGATTTTAATTGCCAGCGCTTCCGGTTTCAGGCGCTTGCCGCCGCAGTGCTCGCAGACGGCGGCAGACTGATACTGGGCAAATTCGTCGCGGGTGGCCTGCGAGTCCGTTTCCATAAAACGGCGTTCCAGATTGTGGGTGACAAAACGCGAATAATACATCGGCACCGGTTCCGAGCCGGAACCGTATAAAATGACGTTTTTGGCGTTTTCGGGCAGGTCTTTCCACGGCGTTTTCATTGAGATGCCGAGATATTGGCAAAGCGATTCCAACGTGTCGTTGTAAAAGCCGTGTTTGCGGCTGTACCAGGGCAGAATGGCGCCTTGGGCCATCGACAGGTTTTCGTTGGGTACGATCAGACACGGATCCATATACAGCCGGGCGCCGATGCCGTCGCAATAAGGGCAGGCGCCGTACGGGTTGTTAAAGGAAAACAGCCGCGGCTCGATTTCCTCAATCGTAAAACCGCTGACCGGGCAGGCAAATTTGGAAGAAAAGGTGATCCGGCTGCCGGAAGAAACGTCTTCGGCAAACATCAGGCCGTCGCCGAGTTTGAGCGCCGTTTCCGTCGATTGTGCCAGACGGCTTTCCAGTCCCGGTTTGATTACCAGCCGGTCGACCACCACTTCAATGTCGTGTTTCTGGTTTTTGTTTAATTCCGGCAGTTCTTCGATTCCGTAGACGGCGCCGTCGATTTTCAGGCGCTGGTAACCCTGCCGCTGCAGGTTTTCGAATTCTTTTTTGAATTCGCCTTTTTTGCCGCGGGCGATTGGCGCCAGCAGCAGAATCCTGCTTCCCTCCGGCAGGGCGGCGATGCGGTCGACCATTTGCGACACGGTCTGCGATTCGATCGGCAGACCGGTTGCCGGCGAATAGGGGGTGCCGGCCCGTGCCCACAGCAAACGCATATAATCGTAGATTTCGGTAACCGTGCCGACGGTCGAACGCGGATTGTGCGAAGTGGTTTTCTGTTCAATGGAAATGGCCGGAGAAAGCCCTTCGATCGAGTCGACGTCCGGTTTTTTCATCAGTTCAAGAAACTGGCGGGCATAAGAGGAAAGGCTCTCGACGTAGCGTCGCTGCCCTTCCGCATAAACCGTGTCAAACGCCAGTGACGATTTGCCCGAGCCGGACAGGCCGGTGATGACGGTCAGCCTGTTTTTGGGAATGCTGATGTCTATGTTTTTTAAATTGTGCTCGCGCGCGCCTCTGATTTCGATAAAATTGTGTTCCGCCATCTTTTTTCTCCGGTCTGACAATATAAACACGAAAGAACAAAAAGGCAACAAAAAAGCATGTCCGCCGGCGTTTGACCGGAACGGAAAACGAGGGCGGCGCAATGCAAGATTTATGTCAATAAAAAGCTGTCCCCGCTTGCGAAGCGGCGGTTAAAGATGTAAAATAAACATTAATTTTTCTTATGAATTTAGAAGATTGTCATGGTTGATTACAAATATGTCTGTTTATTTGCCGCAAGCTGGCTGACGTCTTTTTCCGTCCGCGCGGATATGAACGTGGCGGTTATTGCCCCGACCGACGGCGATTACAAATATTACAGCGAAGAACTGATTAACGGCGCCAAGGTGGCGGTGGACGAGATTAACGAAAACGGCGGACTTAAAGGCAAAAAAGTCAATCTGGTGCAGATCGACGACCCCTGCGACGACACTCTCTCGCTGACCACCGCGCAGATGATTGCCGTCAACCGTTCGGAGGAAGACAAGATGCATCTGGTGCTGGGGCCTCAGTGCATCAACCGGACGGAAAAGATTGCCGCCGTTTTTTCGGGCGCGAAGATTTTTCAGATCCATCCGACCGGCAGCAGCCGCGCCTTGTATCAGACGGCGCATCGCGGACCGGTGGAGCTGGTAGGCTATTCGGAACAGCAGGCGGTTGATTTTTTCCGCTATTATGCCGATAATTACGCCGATCGCAAACTGGCGGTGGTTTATGACGGCAGCAGTCCGGAAATGACCGGCATTGCCAAGGAAATTCAGCACCATTTTACCAAAGCGGGGCTGGGGGAAAAGCTGACCGCGTTCAGCCTGGAGCCTTTTAACGGCGACGCCCGCCGGATTGCGCAGGCGGTCAGGGCCGGCGGCGCCGAAGCGCTGTTTATGATGGGCGGCGGAGAAGTGACGATGCAGGCCGTGCGTTATCTGAAGGCGGACGACCGGAATTTTGTTGTCTTCGTCAACCGTTATTTCAGCGGCAGTAAATTTATCCGCAAAATGGGCGAATATGCGGACGGCATTTATATTCTTTCGCTGCCTTCGCTCAGCAGCAATCCCGATTTTGCCGAAGACCTGGTCAGGCTCCGTTTGTGGGGAATTGAACCGGACGGGCTGATGGCTTACGGTTATTTGTCGGTCAAAATGTGGGAGGAACTGGTTAACCGGGCCGGCGGCTTCGTTTATGAAAATTTGCAGAAAAGCCTGAACAAACAGCTGATTCGCGCCGGCTGGGGAACCGTCGTCTATACCGACGGAGAACCGGACCGTTCGCTGAAATATGCGATATACCGTTTTGAAAACGGAGAATATGCACAAGTCTACTGATTTTGCTTGGATGATGAAATCTTTTCCCCTATATTTGTTGAAGTTGTTAATTTTTTATAAAGGTATAAAATAATGGTTGGAAGTATCAATAAAGTCATTTTGGTCGGAAATCTCGGCGCGGATCCGCGGGTCAACACCACGCAAAACGGCAGCAAGGTCGTCACCTTAAGCGTTGCCACTTCGGACACTTGGAAAGACAAGCTTTCCGGCGAGAGAAAAGAACGTACCGAATGGCACCGGGTCGTGGTTTTCAACGCCCAGCTGGCGGATGTGGCGGAAAGGTATCTGCGCAAAGGGTCGAAAGTGTATATTGAAGGCCAGCTGCAGACCCGCAAGTGGGAAGATGCCAACGGACAGGAAAAATATACCACCGAAGTGGTGCTGCAAAACTTCAGTTCCAACCTGATCATGCTGGACGGCCGCGGCGACGCCGGCGCCGGAGCAGACGTGTTTTCCGGTTCGTCTTCCGCTTCTTCCGGCTGGGATTCCGCACCGGCAGCGGGCGGTGCTGCCGATCTCGACGACGACATCCCGTTTTAGCCGTTTTTTCCTGCAATTGAAAAGGCCCCGTTTTGACGGGGCTTTTTTTGTATATTGTGTGCGGTAATCCGGTCGCGGAAAATCTTTTTTGGGGTGCAATCGGCAAGCCGTCTGACAAAAGAAAAATAAATTTTCTGTCATGACTTGCAATAATGGACAAAAAAGCGTATGATTGTTTCTGCAAAGAAGAATCGGGAAAAATTGAAGAAAAAGAGGTTGTTATGGCAGAAAAGGAAATCAACGAACGCAGACGCGGTCTGCTCAAACGGGTGCTGGAAAGCAAAACCCTGAACCGTACGCTGAAAACGGTGGTGCTCAGCGCCTTTCTTTCCGGCAAGGCGATGAGTTCCAAAGCGGTCGAACCGCAGGTAAAAGACGCGGCGGTTGACGCCGTGGAGCAGAAGACGGAGGCGATGCCTTCGCAGCGGCTGAGCGAAAACTATGCCAAACTGCAAAAATTTGCCGATTTTCCGGAATTGTCGCCGGCGCAGGCGGCTTTTGTCGATCATACCTACATCGTGGACCACGATCTCTGGATCGAACGCGACAGCATTGCGGTCAAATGCGTGGACAGCCGTTATGTGCAGGATTTGTCGCTGACGGACGTTGCCTGTGCGCGGGAGTGCAAAGCGCTGCCGAAAAGCGAACAGAGCGCGGACGGCTATATTTCGTTTCGGCGCGATCCGGGCGTGATCGGCAGCGACGGCAAGTCAACCTATAACGGAATTATATCAACCGATTTCAACGCGACCAAACAATCTATTGTACTGATGTATTGCAGCAACAACGAACAGGTTGCCGCTCTCGGCAGACAGATGATAAACGGCGATCATGCGGAAACGGCGGAAAGGATTCGCCGGCAGATTTACCGCGAGGACGGGACAATCGTCGGCCCGGAGGAACTGGCAAAGGTTTTAAACGGCAGGGATTTTTTGTCGCTGAAAGGAAAAATCAAGAACCTGGGCAGCCGGTCGGCCTTTAACCGGATGTATCAGCGGGTCTGCCGTTCCGATTATGAAAACAGCGTCGCTTTTCAGGAGGATTATGCGCTCAAGTTTTACGGCATCGGGCGCAAGGGCAACCTTAACACGCTTAACCAAAAGGTGAAACAGGCAAACGGCGGCAAAGCAGACTTGACCAAAGTCCGCCCGGCGGTTATCGCTTCCGCCCTGAGCGAGATGATTGCCAAAGGGCACGGAACTCTGGCCGCCAACCCGTTGGCGTTGAAGCTGAAAACCCTCAACGGCACGGCAGCGTCAACCAACATCACCAATGCGCGGGTTTTGGGACCGTCCGCGCGCGCTCAGGCGGACAAAATGGCAAAATATGACTATCTGACCTTAAAGTTGGTGCGGGAGATGTTTTCTTTGACCAATAATCTGGCTTTTTATGAGGCGGTAAACAAAAAGATTGAAGAGCATGAAGCGGTGCTGGAAGGCTGCCGGCAGGATCTGCTGAACCGTTCTTTGCCGCAAAGTGTCGGTGACGGGCTGAAAATCCGCTCTCCGCAGGAACAAATGCGGCAGATAAAGCTGAAAGCGGATACCGCGCTGTTGAAAAAATTCATGGATGAACGCGGTATCGGCAAATAAAAAAAAGACGGTTGTTTGGTAAAAAAAAAGTTCCGATTTAAATCGGAACTTTTTTTTGCGCAAAGACGGAAATCATTTCCATGGCTCAACAACCGAATCGTCAAAAATGATCGGTTGTTTTGCAACCATAATTTTGACTCTCGTGCGGGCTGTGGACGTTCTTTCGCCGGTTGATGCGGTTGCCTGACATTCCAGCATGTAACAGGAAAATACCCTGCCGTCGGCCGTTTCGTCTGCCAGTTCGGTCAGTTTCGGTTCCTGCAAAGCGTAACGAACTTCCGGCACGGGCAATACATATTCCCCGTCATGGTCGGAGAAAAAGGCCTTTTCCGTCGTAAACAGCACCGGTACTTCAAAATCGGCGTAACAAACGGTATATTCCGTTTGATAACTGCGGATGATGAGAGGACCATCCGTTTTTTCCCTCAGCATTTTTCCTTCCGTGGGCCGGAGGTCGCATACATGTTTGACGGAAGGAGCCTCAATTGCCGGAAGAAGCGTATCGCAGCCTTCCGCATACTTCAGTTCCGTCCGATAAGTCAGTTCGCCGGTCCCTTGCCTGCTTATTTTGATCCAGCTGATGTAGGAAGCGGCGTCTTTACCGTCAAAACCGGATGCTTCCACCATCATTTCCGAACCGTTGAACTCAGGTTGATCCAAGATGTCCGTCGAACAACTGCAAACTGCGGCACCCAGTGCGACAGCTGCCAAAAAGAAAAAATTTTTCATAGTGATAATAATATTTAGAACTAAATCACAGTTTATCGTAAAATGATGATGTTTTCAAATAAAATGTTATGTCGGAAAACGTCTTGTCGGCAGAGCCGTGTCTGTTCAAAAAGCCTTCCTGAAAACGGAAGGCTTTTGCGCCGGGTCAGAACCGCGCTTTCAAATTGTGCCAAAACTTTTTGAGGGCGGCGTTTTTTGCGTTTGCTGCAAGCTGTTTCGCCGGAACTTCGTCGGCGTTCCTTTCCGTTTCTTGTGCCGGCAACAGGTTGCCGTCCTGTTGTCCGGCAACCGGAAAAGCGGTTGTTTTTGCTTTTTTCCGCATTTTTTCGGCTCTTTTCAAAAAGCTTTCTTCAGAGTAGGCGTCAATATAACCGTTATATTCTTTGTTGCTGATATGATGACTGTCAAGCCAGACCTCTTCGCCCGTTCCTTTGACGATGCGTTGCAGCGTTTGGACGATTTCCCGGTGGTCTTTGCCTGTCAACGCCGTGGCCTTGTCCAGTTTGAATATGCGGTCGTCAAAAAATTCCGGAAAATCTTCCGTATTGTTGCGTTTGATTGAAAAGGCCTCTTCGGCGATTCCCTTGTCATCATATTTGACAATGTAACGACGGCAGGGAAAAGTGTCTTCTTCGTGCATATAAAGATTATATTGTCTGCAGGTCGGATTTTCCATTTTTTGTCTCCGTTGGATAATATTGACATAAGTTTAATATATTTTTGTCAAAAAAACAAGGGAAAAACATGCGGCCGAAAATTCCGATGCCTCTGGCGATTCGGTTTAAAAATTCCGGCCGGTGTCTGTGTTTTTAAAGCTTTTTCCAGATGCGGCGTTTGTTTTTTTCCTCTTTTTCGCGAAAAGCCCGTTCCAGATCTATTCCGTGCATGTTGGCAAGCGAGCAGACGTAGATGAACACGTCGGCCAGTTCTTCGGCGACGTTCCCGGCAACGGAGTCCGAAGCGACGCTGCCGGATTTTGAATTTTTGCGCACGGCGGAAATGACTTCCCCGCATTCTTCCGCCAGCAGGCAGCATTCGTAGAATTTGTCGGTTGTGTTGAAACCCCTTTCTCTTTTCATTTGCAAGACATATTGCTGAAAATCTTTTAACGTGGGATTGTTTTTCAGTTCCAATGACATGTTTTTGATCCTTGTTTGAATATTTCCCGGCCAAACAAGAGTAGCAGACGACAGGAGGCAATACAAGTTTTTTATCCGGTGACAACCCGGCAACCGTTTATCGGTTTTGCGCGGCAGCTTGGCGATAAGGGGTAAAAAAAAGCCCGAACTAAGCCGGGTTTTGAAATGGCGCCCCCAATGCCGCGAAATAAAAAACCGCCGGCGGCGGCTTTTTATGAGCCAGGCAATGAGGCTCGTTAAGCAAGGGCGTCGGCAGCGCCCGCAGCGTAACGTCAGCCGGAATTGTGTAGTCTCGTCCGCGTCAAAACCCGGGTACCGGGGTTTGCGCGGCAGCTTGGCGATAAGGGGTAAAAAAAAGCCCGGACTAAGCCGGGTTTTGAAATGGCGACAGTTTCGCAACGAATTTCGAACTTTGGCTAACCAGAGACTATTACCAAGCTACAATGGAAACATACCAGTTAGCCAAAGTATTTTTACAAAATAATCAAGAATATCAGCTCTTATGCCAACCAAGAAATTTACCATTCTCGTCAAATTTACATTTATAGTGGATATCACTCTCTGTTCCACAAAAAAATATAAATTCGTTAACATCTTCATCTTTTAAAGATTGAGGACGAATAATAGGAGTAAACTTTACCTTATAGCCACCTTTTTCTAACTTAATAAAAAAGAGTTTTAACTCTTTACAAAAGCGTTCAAAAAATGCATTAATCGATGTACGAGAATCCGCAAACAAATGTTTATTTTTGTTTTCATCTTTATCGTTACTACAACATTCACACCATTCATTTGCATTATTTTGAGCTCGTTCCCAAAAATACATCAGCAATGATTTTTCATTCCCTTTTCTAGGTTTTAAGTCAATACGAATATCTTCATCAATTCCATTAAATTGAAGCACAAAATCCCATTTTTCGGTATCAACAAAAGCCTTAATAGCCCAATCAGTTTCAGAAACAGTCGCAACATCAAAATATTCTGGCTTTAAAATACCAATAACGTAACGACAAATACTTTGTTTACGTTTTATCCAGTTTTTACGGTTATTAAACAATTTGTTTGAACGAGCAGCTTGTTTTATGCAGATGATCCCTAAATTCTCCAGCATCCACAATTCATCAAAAATTTTAGAATTACTCACATCTTGATAACATTCCTTAATCCTTTTTGTTGTTAAAGGAATGTTGTCAAAACAATTTGAACGAATCTGTTGTGAAATATATTCTCTTAAAATTTTTTTCATATTTGTCTCCTTTTATTTAACTAATCGTATCTACCAAAGGAAACAGCCTGAATAAAAAAATACCAAACTATCTCCTCTGACGAGGTGATTAGTTCGGTATACAACGAACGAGCTCATTGGGAGCTCCAAAGCAAATATATTAAAGCATATTTCGTATAAAAAGTCAAGTAAAAGTCCTAAAAATATTGTTCTCCGTCATTTTCTTGCCACAAAAAAATAATGTGGTTACTTTTATAATAAGTAATATGGTAAAATTTATTTTGTGTACAACTATGTCATTTCTTGATTTTTTGATGTACTTACCTACAATTATTAAAAAATAAATCTTAGGAAAAGCAAAATGGTGGATATAAATTTTTTGGAAGAAGAACGTAAGAAAATTTGGGAACGTCTTGAAGGTATAGAAAAGATTTCAGTTCAATTTTCTGAAAAAATTGATGCTCTTAATAAAATTTTGAACGAACATAAAGAAGCCATTGAAAAGAAAACATCTGATTATGAAAAAGATGCTAAAGGTGCTTCAAAAAAGGCAAGTGAATATAAAAACAAATCTCTTGAAACTTATAAAGAGATTGAAAATGCTAAACAAGATATTGTTTCTATTGCCAATTCAGCCCATACAACTACGTCAAAAATTACAGAGATTTATAATAATATAAATGTTCAATATAATGAAGTTACTCCCAAATCTGAAGAAATAACAGAAATATACGATAATATTTTAGAACAAAATAAGATATTGTTACCTAAAATTGATGAAATTTCAGAAGGTTTAGAAACCCTTAATGAAATGATTAATACGGCTAATTTGTCTGTTGAAAATGCTAAGCAGGCTGATTTAGACATCTCTGCTATTAATAAGAAAATATCGACATTACATAGTCAAGCCGCTTCAATGAAGTCAGAGATTGGAGATATTTATGATGAGATTATGGGATATGATTACGAAGATGAGGAAAGCGGAGAATCTAAAAGAGCAACAGGATTAAAAGATAAACTGGATAAAACATATGATGAGCTTGAAAAAAATCTTGAAATATTTTCTAGTAAATTAACAGATTTTAAAAATGCCAAAATTAATGAATATGATGATTTTGTAAAGCAAAAGAATGAAAGCTTTCAGAATGTAATTAACAAATGGGAAACCGCTTTTTCTAATACAGACCAAAAGATAAAATCACTCTTACCAGATGCTTTGACTGCTGGATTAAGTTATGCATATGAAGAAAAAAGAAAACTTGAAGAAAAAGACCGCAATAAATTTAATAGAAGATTTAGAAATACAATAGTCGCATTAGTGTTTATTTCATTAATTCCTTTTGCGATATCCAGTTACTTGTTGTTCTGGGAACATCAAGAAATTACCACTGTTATAAAAGATTTGCCCCATTTAGCTTGTTCAATTCTTCCTTTTTACATTCCAATATTTTGGTTAGCTTGGTCTTCAAATAGAAAGGCAAATTTGGCAAAAAGACTTATTGAAGAATACTCACACAAAGAAGTACTTAGTAAAACATTTGAAGGACTATCTTCACAAATCAAAGATATTGATGATGACAGTATTTCAAAGGATTTAAGAGTTAAACTTTTATATAACATTATCAGTGTTAGTTCAGACAATCCAGGAAAACTAATCTCAGATTACCAGACATCAGATAATCCTATTATTGAGGTATTAGATAAAAGTATTAATCTTTCTAAATCAATAGAAAAATTAAATGAGATTCCTGGTATGTCAATTATAACTAAAAAGCTAGCACAAAAACAAAAAAACATTGTTTGTGAAACAGAGAAATCAGTTTCAAATGGGGTAGATGTCGCGGATGCAATTACTGAATATGCCAAAAGCGATAATGACTAGATTTAAGTAATTTACCCGCCACAAACTTTACAAGCCCTTGCTCCTTGAGTTTGGGCTTTTTGTTTGGTGGTTTTGATACAGTTCTTTGTACCCTTTTTAGCCCATTTACAGTCAGGGCTATGGTAAATATAGGTTTTTGTATTCATAACCACCGTTTGACTATCTGCCGCCAAAGCTGGAGACACCAAGAACAGAACTATTAATAAAGAAAGTAGTTTTTTCACAGTAGCCTTCAATCAATTAGTTTTAACATCAATTTAATCCCTTACAAAGCACCTCATATCGGCTTATTTATTTAAATTCCAGAGGGTTTTTGATGATTTAGCTTGATTCTAATGAATATGCCTTATAAAGTAAATTTGAGCAGATTTTCTGCTTAGGGCGTCGAAAACCCTTTTATATCTACAGTCGTGTGCACACGACTTTAAACAGTGCCGGCCTCTTGTCTATGGACGGATGTCGGTGAATAAGGTCTTGGCCAAATAAGCCGAGCCGTTTGTAGATATACGGTTTTCGAACATCCGCCCGCCTTTCTTTATGAACGGTGGGTTTTGTTTAACTAGTTAACAAGGATGTTTAATCGTATGAAAAAATCTTTATTAATGACAACCACACTTGTCGCCGCTTTTTCGGCAACAAATGTTTGTGCGGAAGATTGGACAATCAGTTCCAAAGAAATAATCACAGATGAACTCATCTCCAGAGATAATGTTACCGTTGCAACTGGTGGAGATATAACCATTTCAGGAAATAACAGTGGAATTATTTCTAATGGTAACTTTACAATGGAAGACGGTAGTTTGACTGCTTCTTCCAATGGCGGAAGTGCTGACACCGGTGTTTTTGTAAGAGGCGAAAATTCCTCTGTAACCATAAAAAACGGTACTATAAATTTAACCGAAGCCCGTATTGCCAAAGGTGAGGAAGACACTGATACAACAGGTGATGTTAGTATCTCTGGAGGAAAAATCACCTTAAACAATCAAGCTTATATTGAAATGTACGATACCAATACCGGAAGTGTCAATTTAAGCGGTGGTGAACTCAATATTAATGACAATTCAGGGATATTGTTAGACGGAGCTAACGACTTCACAATGACGGGCGGCTTTTTAACTGCAACATCAAACGGCAACAGTGCCGACACCGGTGTTTTTGTTAAAGGTAACGGGGCTGACGTTAATATTCAGGGCGGTGACATTAATTTAACCGATTCCCGCATTTATAAGGGCAACGATACCGCTACGACCGGTGACATCAATATCTCCGGTGGTAACATCACTTTGAATAAAAATGCTTATATTGAAATGCGTAAGGAAAATACCGGTAACGTTAATATGACCGGCGGTAAATTGGTTATGAACAAAAATTCGGGATTATTACTTAATACCAATGACGACCAGGGAATTGACGGAAAACCGCCAACAAATTTGCAATGTTCAATTCTTCGTTCGGGTCTGTTAATTTTTTCATCGGTAATAAACTCCTGATATATTGTTTTTACACAACTAAATTATCAACTAGTTACCTGATTTTTCACAATATTTTATTTGCAATTTATAATAGAATATGTTATACTTAACCATAATAAAAATTGATTCGATTCGTTTTTATTATAAATCACAAAATATACGAAACCGTGTACAAAGCTGTTTTTTAGCAAGGGCAGCAAAGGTTTTGTATGTTTGAAAGTGAGGTGTAATATGCGGCTCTATACTGATGAACTGAAAATAAATTGGTTAGAGTCGATTACATCTCAATCCAACAATCGGAGCTTCAACCCAGTGTTGAGGCTCTTTTTTTATTTTAAAGGCGAGAAAATGAATATTGAAAAAATCAGACAATTAAACGATTCGTTTCGCAAGTCATTTAACGGTGGACGGGTGATTATTACCCCTTGCGTGCAATCACTAACCGATGATGACCGAAATGAGCTTCTGAAACAAGTTCAGGAGTTTGATAATTTTACCGAGGACAACGATCCATACGGAGAACACGACTTCGGGGCTATCAATTTCAAAAACGATACGTATTTCTGGAAAATTGACTATTACGACACCGATTATAATTATTTCAGCCCTGACCCTAGCGACCCGAATGTCACAAATCGAGTCTTGACCATTATGCGTGGAGATGAATATTGACGGCGGTCATCAGTCAGGGCTTTACCTATTTATGTGGATGTTTTGCAAGTGTCATATCCACCACAAAAGCCGTAAGCGGGTTTAAACATCTTTCTAAGGAGTATCAAAGGGAGTTGTTGAATGCTATTTATATAAATCTGGAAAATTGCGGCAAATTATTGAGTGTTCATTTAACCGGAACGGAAAATTCTCTGCTAAAAATGTATTTTATCTGTATTGATGAAAAGTTAAAGATTGATTTCGGTATATCAATTAAGGTTTCCCGTCCTCTGTTAAGAAAAAAACTGCCGGTTGATGAAGTGATAAACCAGATTAAACAATACTCGGAAATGCCTGACACTGCCGTTTTAATCGGTTTAGAGGGTAAATATTCGCACTGGACAACCGTTGACAAGGTTAGGAGTTCAATCAAACTCCTTGACAGCGGCAGTATAAAACAAATCCCAATTCGCAACATTCCGCAAATTCACCAAATCAGCAAGAACGACGTGTATGTTATTAAAGCGAGGGTATGCAAATGAAGTATACCGTGCTTTCACAGATGATTTTATGTGCAATCTACATCAAAAATACGGTTCATTGCACAGGTGTAAACCAAAGTTATAAATATCAATTTCATACAAAGGAGCAAAAAATATGATTTTTAATTACAAGAGAGTATCGACCACCGACCAAAACACCGAACGCCAACTTTTAGATATTGTGTGCGACCGTGCCTATATCGAAAAAATCAGCGGTAAAAATACCGACCGTCCTGAATTGCAGGCTATGTTGCTGAATATTCGTGCCGGTGATGTTATCAATGTTCATTCAATGGACAGACTTGCCCGCAACACTAAAGACCTGTTAAATTTGGTTGAGGAGATAACCAGTAAAGGGGCTAAAATTGTTTTTCACAAGGAGAATTTGACTTTTGCCGCCGACAAACAAGATCCTTATCAAAAAATGATGATGACGATGTTAGGAGCTGTTGCGGAGCTGGAACGGAATTTAATCCTTGAACGCCAACGAGAGGGAATTGCCCTTGCCAAACTTCACGGCAAATATAAAGGCGGTCAGCCTAAACTAACCGCCCAACAAGTTGAGGAAATAAAAGCGCTCATTACCAATCGCACACCGATTACCCAAATAGCCAAACAATATGGCATCTCCAGACGTACCGTGTATAATTACCTTAATAATTAACTCCCATTTTCAATGTCTCTAATAATATTGCGAAAAATTTCTTTACCTTTCCCACCTGCAAAAGCTAAATCATATATTTTGAAACGCTTAAGATGAGTGAAGTTTGTATAAATTGCTTTATACGTCATACTCGTATTTTTTAATCCGACTGTTAAATCTCTTCTCGTAAATGCTCTTTTCCCACCAAATAAGGCTTTAAAGCTATATTGAATTGCAGATTCCAAATCATATTGAGGCCTCACAACAAATGGTCTGATACGACTTTCTGGAAAATATTTTTTTATTGCTTTTGCTAACTTTGACTTTTCCCAACGTGTCAATGTACGAAAAAATATTCCGTGAATATGCGGTGTCATCAAAGTACCGTCTTGTTGAAAAGATACCCACAACCCAAATGACATAATTTTTATCCTTGATGTTGTTTGCTTGGAAGAATTTGACAGTTTTATCTCCCAAAGACTGCTTTTGAGATTCTGAAGTCGAAGTCACGATATCCGCATTGTTATTATCATCACTAATATCATCGTCTGCTTCGTCTTCCTCCTCCTCTTCGTCATAGTCTTCTGTATCATCGTCATCATCGCCAAAAGGTAATTCTAACTGTTTGTCACTATCGTCATCTTCTTCATTATCATTCACATTGTCTGTATCGTCCTCATTTTTCGAGCGAAGATTAGCAAAATAATCAATTCCATATTGATTTAATTTTTTTTCAGCTGTGTCCAAATCATAGCTCAAACTATCAAACCGTTTTAGAACCCTAACATACGTTCTGATTCTTGCTTTAACACGTTCATCATCGCATTTATCAGACACCTCTAAGCTTACGAGATAATGTGGTTTACGGTATGGACTATTCAGTCAATCAAGGGCGGTGTATGTCGAAAGCTCCCTTGGGTTATTTAAATATAAGAACATCAGACGGGAAAGCCACCGTCATTGTCGATAACGAACGGGCACCGATTATTCAGAAACTTTTTGAACAATATGCAACGGGGCTTTATTCAGTTAAGGATATGATGAAAAAATGTAAGGAATGGGGACTGGTCAACCGCTCTTCGGGAAAAGCGGTTAACACAAGTACGATTCACCGCATACTAAACAACAGATTTTACATTGGGGAAATGTTATATAAAAACCAGTGGTACAAACATAACTACGAAACTTTAATTGCTCCCGCACTATTTAAAACGTGTCAGGACATTATGCACGGTCGCAAACCGGAAGAACCTAAACACTTCAAAACCACCGAAAAGCCCTTTATCTTTCGGGGATTGATAACTTGTGGGGAATGCGGTTGTATGATTAGCAGCGACCGTAAAACAAAACCCAGCGGCAAAGAATACGTTTACCTCAAATGTTCGCACTTCAAAGGGAACTGCAATAATCCGCAGGTTAACGAAAACGTTGTTTTACAACAAATCGAAGATGAGTTAAAGAATCTGTCCGTACCGCAAGAGATAATGAGCTATCTCAGGTCAGATATGGAGAAAATTATAAACCGACAGAATGAAGCCCATAACCGTGAGGTAAAAACCATTCGCAAGAAATACGATGACTGTCAGAATAAAATCAAGCGTCTGCGGTCATTGTTGCTTGAGGGGCATATTACACCGGAAGAATACCGTGATATGAACGAAGACCTCAAAAACGAACAATACGAACTCGAGGGAAAGTCGGAACTGCTGACAGAAGCCGATGAAAAGTTTTCAATTGCAGTCGCCACCATACTTTCCTTAGGTAATAATGCGTACCAAATTTTCCAGAGTTCGAAAGTAGAAACAAAAAGAGAGATTTTACACATCTTACTTTCGAACTTGAAATTGCAAGACCGCAAAATCTCTTATACACTTAGAAAACCTTACGATTACATCAGGTCTTTAAACAAAAAAATACCCTCAAAAACTGAGGGTATCGCAATTGGTGACCCCAACGAGACTCGAACTCGTGTTACCACCGTGAAAGGGTGATGTCCTAACCGCTAGACGATGGGGTCATCGAAACTAGGTGCATATATACAGATAAAAAAAATAAAGGTCAAGTATTATTTTTACAAAAACGAATTTTTTTTGTTCCGGGGCCCAAAAGGCTTCCGGTATCCAAAACGGCCAAAGCGGCAGGACGCAAGAAACGGGGATTGTATCGGAATGCCGCCGCGGGAAAACGGCCGTTTTCAAAAACGGCAGGGCAGGAAGCGGATCAGATGTCAGTCGTAACCGCGGTAAGGCTTTTGCGGCAGCCGGACGTCGCGGTTTTTGACGCCGCCGTCAAGCGCGGACAAAACAGCCGTCGTTTCCGGGTAAAAGCTTTCTCCCTCATATTTTTCCAAAGCATGTGCGGCCGATTGAAGTTTGAACTTGTCATTTCCGGCCACGGCTTTGTAGACTTTGTTGATTGCGTATTTACGGCAGATTTCTTTCCCTTTGGCATCCAAAGTGCCCGTCAGTTCCCGTATCTGCCGTTGAACGATCAGACGGTGGCGGCGGTAATGTTCTTCGGGAACGATGTTTTTGATTTCGTGTTCGCGAACCAGACGCTCATAGAGCAGATTGACGTAAGTATTGCGAAACGAAAGCTTTTTCAGCAGATCGTCGCTTTTGAAAGCGAAAGCCCAGCGGTTAAGCATGTTTATGTCGCGTTCTCTTTTTTGTCGCTGGATTTGTTCCGCTTCCGCCGCGGCTGCCGCAAATATGCCGCGGATTTGCGGATTCGGATATTCCTCGGTCAGGGTTTCCCTCAGCCGGCGGATTTCGTCGTCGGTGAACGAATGATGCCATGCCTGCCGGGCAAAAAAACGCTGCGTGCGGTCGGCAAAACCGGGGCAGAGAGGTTGCCGGGCGCCGGTTTCCCGGCCGATTGCCGCGGCCAGGGCGGCCAGTCCGCCGGCATCTCCGCGGAAAACCTGCTGCCGCACTTCGTCAAACAATTCCGGCTGTGTGTTTTCAACCGACAGTGCCCGCCGCGCCAGCGCCGCTTCCGCCGCCTGATAGGTTATATCTTGGGAGCGGGGCGCCAGCCGGGCGAAAGTCCGGCAGAAAAGGCAGAAATGTTTGGCCGACATGGCGGGGGCGGAAAGAACATATTCCTGCAAAACCAAATCGGCGGCGCTCGTCAGGAGCACCGCCTCGTCTTCTAAGGACAGCATATCGCGGACGGCTTTGTCGAAGCGCCCGTCCATAATTTAATAGCCGCTGTAGGGAATGATGCGCGCCCGGTCTGAGCCGCTGCCGTAAAGCACCATGCAGCGCTGGCCGACGGCCATCAGCACGTCGCTGCCCTGAGTAACGGTGACCAGTCCGCCGTTGTCGAGCTGGACGACGTATTCATACCCGCTTTGTTTGGAAAGGCCGCGTTGAGCCAGATTGCCGGCCGCGCCGCCGACCAGGGCGCCGCCGACGGCGCCGAGAACGCCCGCGGTGCTGCCTTT
>OLWP01000384.1_pt1 | contig 20723 bp, 20 predicted proteins | sample 1673741 | NCBI WGS metagenome assembly OLWP01 (sample SAMEA103958125, study PRJEB25191) | human gut metagenome
TCTCTTGATTCATTCTCTGCCTATCTTCATAATATGCAAGGAACTGCTGATTGTATGCATTGGTCTTAATATACTCAGGATTATTGCAATAGATATTAATATCAATGACTTTACCTTTAATGGTAATCTTATCATCAGACATCATAATCTCTTGTAATCTCTTAACAGACTGAGTATAAATTGCTTCTTCCTTTTTATCTCTTCTATATGCCATAAGGATACCATCTTTAACATCTTCACCAATGTCAGGATATACCTTATACATATCATCATTACCATAGATATTCAGAGGAATATCATTTTCATTGATAATAATCTTTACAGTACGAAGCAAAGGAGCAGACAGAAGATCACTACATCTGCTAGAAATAACAACAGAGTCTTCCATATTGTTATCTAGTGCCATATATGCAACATTGATATTGCGTCCACTAGTCTTATTACCATACTGATCAAAACCAGTGGATCTTCTAATAATATCGCCTTTATGAATAATAGTACCAGGATTACTATAATTATCCATAATAGCATTATTATGAAGATAGCCATAAACTTCTGTTACATATTTATAGGAAATACGTTCTACTACAGTTAATTCATTCTTAGAAAGATTTCTAAGAATGAGATAATAATGATGGTTAGGAGCATATGAAAATTTAGAAATCTTAGCGATTACTTCATAATCATCATCCATTTGAATGATAGAAGAAGATCTTTCACCAAATCTATTTTCATATCCAGTTGCTACATATGGAATCTCTCCACGAGTAAGAACTAGAGAATGAGACTGATGGGTGTTACCCATAATCTTTCGTCCACCACTATTAGTAGCATTATTAGGAATATTTAGACCTTTTCCTAGCATCTGTTCTGGCGAACTTAAATAGCTGGCTGCCTCTCTAACCTGATCTACAAAGTTACTTGCCATTTGTTTATCTCCTTTTATAAAATTTATAGCCAATAACAGTTCTTGGGACCATAATTTTCAGTAGGATATTTCTTAGCGAGCCTACTTCCGGGTTTATAAGAGATGTGCATATCATTATAGAAATTTACCATTCCATTAGGATTATCCTTTGCCCATCTTTCACATAGTTCATCTGGATGCCTACTTGTAAGATGATAATAAACTACTGCCTCTTTAGTTTTAGACAATCCATGAGTTCTAGTCATATCTCCAACATGACTTTGAACTTCTTTCAATAGACAACCACAAGATTTGGTATGTCCATTTCTAAGATATTCTCCAATGACTACTATTCTATTTCTTTCAGGACAGTCACACTCACAGAGAAAAGTTGGTTTCTTTTCTCCATTAGGAAATTTTCTATCTTCTACTCTCTCAAGTACTGTTAGATGATTATACTTATCTCCAGGCTGAATTACAGAACCAATAGACACATTTTACAACTCCTTATTTTTTAATGGAAGATCTACAATATAGTTTCTTGAATCCCAGAAACAATTTTCCTTACTATAAGGTAGAAGTGGATCTTTTCTATGAATTCTTGCTCTCTTAAAATGAGTATCCTTCATATCATCTATGAAATTATATACACCATTTTCTTCATCTTTCCATCTATCACATAGTAAATCTTTCTTAAATTTCATCAACCTTTCCCAATATTTAAGAAGCTCAGGATATTCCTTACTAAGTCCTTTTTTATATACTCTTTTATGAGTAACTAGTCTATGATTATTTTCTCTTTGGTAACATCCGCAAGATGTAGTATGGCCAGATCTAAGAGCAGTACCACAAACAGAAATTTTTGTATGTTCTGGGCAACTGCATTGACACCACCAGAATGCCTCTCTTCTATAGGGATTCCTAAAATGATTTTCATCTCTACCCAATACATAGAGTCTACCAAATCTTTGTCCAGTTAAATCAATTAGTCTACTCATATATTTCACTCCTTTAATAATAAATTAGAAATAATATCAATCTCTAATCATATTTATAATATCTATCTCTTATTATTTTTAGAATATCATATATTTAGCATATTCATTATTTACTGGCCTTCCATATTTGTCCATAAAAAATATAGCATTTACATAATCAAAATCTCTATCATCATAAGTTCCAGATATAGCATCTTCATAGGAATATCCATCTATAATTCTATCTCTTATAGTATTCTTTTCATATCCCATTGCTCTATTCCATTCGGATACCATATATGAAGAATCTTCATATCTAATTACCATATCATTTATTCTATCAAATTGTTTTATACTCTTTTCTACCCAAATACAATTATCAGGTCTATATCCAAGAGAATCATTAATTCTACCAATTTTACATCCTAATTCATATGTAGGAGACATATCATCATAAAATGCTTTTATTCCAGTTTTAGAATTAATCCATTCTCCATATACAGGAATATTAAAATGCTTAGTTTCTGGAGCTCTTGTAGCTTCATAAATCATATAATGATATGCATAGATTACTTCATTTACATAATATCCACAAGGAGGATAATTTTCTATAGGTTTATTATTAAATTTAGCAGCAGTAGTTTCTCGTCTTAAGCATCCACAGGATCTAGTAATGTTTCCTACAAGATTCTTAGCTTTCACGATTACAGTATTTCTTTCAGGACAACTACATTGGCATAGATATTGTGTCATATGCTTTTTACTTTTCTGATCTATGAAATCTGCTGCTTTTCCAATAACAACTAGTCTTCCAAAGATATCTCCACTTTGGATATTATACATTCTGCCCATATAAAATATCCTCCATAAATAAAAATAAAAGGTCTAGAGATTTCTCTCTAGACCAGTTTTGCTTTAAATATCAGTATGCTCTTCAGGAGTAGGTTCAACTACATCAGATTTAGTTTCTTCATCTTCAGACTGCTGATGATCAATCTCATCATTATTATCAGATATCTCATCAACTTTCATTGCAAAGTAAATACACATTACAATAGCAATAATAATATCTACAGCATACATTATAAGCTTAGACATATGGGACATTGTATCAATCTTGTTAATAATCATTATAGCAAGTTCGATAATCCAGTATCCAGCAGCTTCTAATATTGCAATAGATAATACTGATAATCCGACTACCATTGCAATCTGAGGATTAAGACCTTTCTTTTCATTGATAATATTATCTTTAATAACCAAAATCAGTGCAATACTGAAAATGATTGCAAAGATAAAAATCATAGTACTCAATACATATCCTTCTAGCATTATTTTTCTCCTTACAATCCAAGAATGCTATTGATGATCGCTTGATTAGGCTGGGTAAATTTTGTTTCTTCTTCAACAGGATTACCCAATAGCGTTTCAAGTTCAGCTTTTGCTACCTGATTAAATACCGTTGCAAACTCAGGATCGGTAAACAGCTTATTCTTAAAATCTTTCTGCCTAAACTTCATATCTTCATGACCACGAAGATAACAAGTAGCGCCAGTTACAATAGCACCAGTAGACTTTAGGAACATGAACAGAGAAAGAATATCATCAAAACCATTTGCAAAATCAAATACCATAGGAACAGATCTACCTGCAGCATTGGTACGAGATTTAATGATTTCAAAATCTACAATCTTACCATTAATTCCGAGACCATCAGTTTCTTTCAACTTAGCACCATCATCTACACGAATTAAGTTATTTGCCAGATACAATGCTGCTTTACCACCAGGCAAAGTTTCACCAGGTTTCAAGAAACTAACCTGAGATTTAGTGTGAGTAAAAGCATTTACTTCAATCTTATCGTTGATATGATTGATAGTAAATAGAATAATATTAGCAGCTTTCAACTTAGGAACGATTCTCTTAAATACTGCAGTATTAGTTTTAGCTGTAGCAGTAGTAGACATCTGTCCGCTAAGTTCTTCTTCTTCAGTCAACTTCTCAGGAGTAAGCATAGCCAAAGAATCAAGAATATATACAGTAGGAATAAGCTTATAAATCTTATTTCCTCTAGAATCTAGCTTACCTGTATCATATTCAAAGTCTGCTCTATTATTCATTTTAATCTCATAAATAGAAGCAATTCTCTTATAGAAGTTTTCTGCAGATACTGCAGTATTTCTATAAATAATTCTCTGTTCAGCTTCCTCAGGAGTAAAGTGAGTCAGAAGCTCTCTACGAGTAGCATTAGATCCACCTTCAATATCATCAAAGAAGATAGTAGCCTCAGGAAAAGGTCTAACAATATTAGCAGCCATCTGCAAAGCAACTGTAGTCTTTCCGGCTCCACTTCTACCACATACTGTCGTTGACGAACCATCAACAATTCCTACAGAATTGTACCAGAAGTCTTCAGTTTCGGACTTTACATGAACTCGATATCCATTTAGAAAGTCAAACGGAAGAAAACCTGTAGGGTATAGCACATCTGCTACAGCTTCTTCCATTCTAGGATCTTTTGTTTTTGCCATTTGAGCCCTAAAACGATCTGCAAGTAATCCCATTATTAATACCTCTCATTCTTCTTTTTCATAAGGATTATCATCATGTGGTCTATATGGAAGTCCATATTCATTTAGAAAATAAATTCCATTAATACCATCTTTTTCTCTTGCCTCTTCAACAACTTGATCAAATGTATATCCAGCTTTAATTTTAGCATGCGTAAACTTATAAGGAATTCCAAGAGCATAATCCCAGCATCTCTGAGTAAGAGTCATTCCATCATAAGTATAGAATACATTTGTAGACATATTGTTAGATTGGACATATTGAGTAACCCATCTACAATTATCTGGAGAATAAGGACCATTATTATCAATACGATCAATTGTTAAATCATCTCGATATCCATGACTCATAGCCCATTCTGCAAAATTCTTTAATCCATTTTCTGGATCTTTCCATTCAGGACAAATTTGAACATGTTTTTCCTTATAAGTGTAATGAGTATCACTAGATGTATTATAGCATCTTTTCTTCATACCATCTAATACACTTTGAAGCTTAGTATTATTATACCCATGCTTATATCCAGAAATTAATGATTGACATCCACAAGATCTAGTTCCATTAGGAGCCAATAATCTATCTTGTCTTACTGATGTGATAGTATGGTTTTCACAGCTACATTCACAGACATACATAGGAATATGTGCTTGATCATAAGGTCTGATATAATCAAACATATCTCTTCCCAAAACGGTCAGCATTCCAAACTGATCACCAGGATGAATCCTATCCGGTTTCATAATCCATTCTCTTCTTTCTCCCTTTAAGATTTTTACATCAGCCAGTTAATAAGTCTCTTAAAAGTATCATCATCTCTGATAAACTGTTTCAACCCAGGAATATTGTCCAGATCGATCTTATAAACCTTGCCTTCATTATCTACTACAATTGCATTACGACATTCGTTGTATTTATTCTTTGTTGATGCAGAATATGAAGTAGACTTAGTCTCATCCTTAGAATCATCTTTATCATTATTAATATCAGGTTTCTTCTTTTGCTCTTCGTGTTTATTTACTTTAGCATCACTACGAATATTCTTCGGATCAATCTTAGATGCTGTAATAGCAGATTCTCCAGGCATCATAGATACAACTCTATCATCACATACACCCCAGTCGTCACAAAGCATATTAGAAATGGTATACATCATGTCAGGAGATTCACGAAGATTAACAGCTTTACCATCTTTGGTAACCATAATAATCTCGCCATTCAGAATACACCAATAACCTTTCCAAGTGGTACGAGTTACTTTATGACCCTGCTGCATAGAAACAAAAGCACTAGTGAAATCCATAATATTTACCTCCAAATTTATTTTATATGGTATATAGATGTATCTTCAGTAATAGGTTTTTAAAGGCTAGGATTATATTCTCTATCAATAATCGGTACCAAAATGATTTGATTAGACTCGATAGATTTCTTTACATCAATAATTCTCTGATTAGAAGATCCTCTAAACTTAAGTGCAGGAGATCGTAACTCTTCTTCATAAGGACCATCTACAAGAACATCAATAAGATTCATATATTCCTCAGAACAACTAGTATGAGGATATGCAGTAGGATCAAGAATATCTTCAAATCTAAATCCTGTATATGCCCAGATATCTTTATCAGGAACTTCTTTCTTTACTCTAAGAAGAAACTTATATAATGGATATTGATTCTTAGGCTCAAATGGATCTCCTCCTAATAATGTAAGTCCATTTACATAATTCTGTTTAAGAGATCTAATTACAGTATCTTCAGTGCTCTTATCAAATTCCCAACCATAATTGAAATCCCATGTTTCAGGTTGAAAACATCCTTTGCAGTGATTAGTACAGCCAGAAACAAATAAAGATACTCTAACTCCCAATCCATCAGCAATATCACATTGTTTAATCTTACAATAATTCATACAAATACCTCCAAATAAATAAAAGAGGAGTGGATTAAATTTCCACTCCTCTTAAATTAAAACTTTTGAAAATTACAGATGAAGAACTCTGTCCTTAATCTCTTCAGTACGACCCTGATTCCAGAATTGAGTTCCAATATCCTTTCTACCCTCGGTTTCCCGATATTTAAGTACGGGAGTAGACTATACCTTATCATTTAGTAAAATACTAAACTTATTGCTATTATAGTCGTTGAACGTCTCCCCTATATTTCTATAGAAGATTTCGCTGCGTCTGAGTGACTTGCACACTCGGTTGATCCTACTCCAACTAGTTCTTATGGTCTCTACTATATTTCAAGCTGTTGAGTTCAAAACTCATGCCACTATCACGCTTATCATTTCTGATTACGTTGTAGTCAGTTGGGATTATGGGATTGTTCCCGCAATTTTAGCAATTTAACGTGAGCCATATTTATCAGTAATTTAACCCACAAGTACGTCTTGCGACATTCATCTTATTTTGATCAGTGTTACCACAATTAGGGCATTTCCAAATAAGTTCTCCCTTATCATCCTTTACAATTTCAATTTCTCCATCGTATCCACAGCACTGGCAATAATCACTTTTAGTGTTCAACTCTGCATAAATGATAGTATTATAAATATGCTTCAGCAACTGGAGCACAGCTTCAATATTATCCTTCATGTCAGGTACTTCAACATAACTGATTGCCGAAATTAAGTTGTATTTTAGAAATGGTGTAATTTTCCAGTTCTCTTTTTCTTTCTTCTGGAATATTAGCACTCATTGCTTCTTTACGTGCGATTTGTTCTTGATTTGCATATTCTTTGAATAAGTATTTCTCAGCAATTAATCTTACATAAGCAGCTTCTTCAATAGTTCGATATCTTCCAAGATGCAATCTTTGATATCCAAATCTAATTTCCGGAGCATATCTATTACGAGCGCTATCATACACAACGCCAATAAGTCCTTGTCCTGTAAGATTATTTGACATATGATATTTATTACACATATTCTGTGCTTGAGTACAGACTCTTAGATTACATCTTCTATTATCTCCACCGGTTCCATTGATATGATCTACAATGATCATAGAATCTTGTTCTTTAGGAATTCCTAAGATAATATGAGAAAGTTCTCTAATTCCGCCGACTCCAGATCCAGTCACAATATGGTTATGACTATATCTCCACTTATGATACTTTACTAATTCAATATCTGCAAGATCAATAATAAAATTTCCAACCCACATACAGTTCTGATCATAAAGATTAAAATATACAATATCACCACAAATATCATAATCATTTAGATCATTAACTGTTCTAGGATTGTTATCTAATGGATGTCCATATTTAAGAATTTGATGCATGTGCTTACTACAAAGAGTATAGCCTTTCATTCTAATCTTTTTAAATATTTCACGTCCACAAATATCGCACTTATACATTTTATTTAACCTCCGACTATATCTTAGCGAAGGAGCGAAACACTCCTTTACACCTTGTGCACTTCAGATGGTACAATATCCACCTTAAGTAATAGTCTGTACACCTTCCTATAGATATTTAAATTCTATAGGCTTGGCACGGTATTATACTTCTTTTCTAGAAGTGTTTCCACCGTTAGCACTTGCAAGCAAGTACACCAGTTTTGTAATACTGTTCACACAATTTAGGGTGGCTACAAGAGGTCATGTTAAAGTTGTTGAAACCACCCGGAGACATTTCCTGGAACTTACTCTCAAAGGTAAGTTTCTGGAAAGCATTAATATGTTCTCTGACTACGCAGTGATAGCTGTTACTAATATAGCCGTGATCGTTCACTTCAGGAGTATACTCAAACTTCTTAAGAGCTTTTGCAAATGTTTGTGTGGTACTCTCCATAGGAGTTCCGTAAAGCGAGTAATCAATATTCTCAGCAGCTTTCCACTCAGCAGTCTTATCATTCATATGCTGCATAACCTGAATAGCAAAAGGTTCGCCTTCAGGATCTGTATGGGATTTACCAGTCATATAAACAGTACATTCGTAAAGGCCTGCATATCCAAGAGAAAGAGTAGAGTATCCATCATAAAGAAGTTTATCAATAGTTTCACCTTTCTTAAGACGTGCTAGTGCTCCATGTTGCCAAAGAATAGGAGCAACATCAGAAGGAGTCCCAAGAAGTCTTTCATGACGACAACGAAGTCCAGTATGACAGATATCCAAATACTTATCAAAGATTTCCCAGAACTTATCCATATTTCTATGAGAAAGCATAGCAATATAAGGAAGATTGATAGTTACAACGCCCTGATTGAATCTACCATAATATTTATGCTTACCAGGTTCATAATTACCAGCATTTGCAATATTGCCAAGTTTATCGCTAAATCTATCAGGAGTGAGGAAAGATCTGCATCCCATAGGAGTAAATACATCACCTTTTAGTTCGAGCATCTTCTTTTCGGACAGATAATCAGGAACCATTCTCTTAGCTGTACATTTAGCAGCAAGCTCAGTTAGATACCAGTAAGGAGAATCCTCTGTAATATTATTTTCTTCTAGAACATAAACCAGTTTAGGAAATGCAGGAGTAACCCAAACACCACACTCATTCTTGACACCTTGATAACGCTGCTTCAGAGTCTCTTCAATGATCATTGCAAGATCTTTTTTCTCTTGCTCATTTCTAGCTTCATTCAGATACATGAAAACAGTAATAAAAGGAGCTTGACCATTGGTGGTAAGAAGAGTGACAACCTGATACTGAATAGTCTGAACGCCACGTTGAACTTCTTTTTTCAGACGCATCTCAGTAATTCTATTAACTTCATCATCAGAAATAGAAACTCCAATTTCTTCATGCTCAGCAATAACTTCTTTACGAATCTTTTTTCTACTAATGTCAACAAAAGGAGCAAGATGAGTCAAAGAAATACTTTGCCCACCATATTGATTGGATGCTACTTGAGCAATAATCTGAGTAGCAATGTTACATGCTGTAGAGAAACTATGAGGAGGTTCAATAAGAGTTCCTGTGATGACAGTGCCATTTTTTAACATATCATCGAGATTTATTAAATCGCAGTTATGCATATGCTGACTATAATAGTCACTGTCATGGAAGTGAATAGCACCTTCATTCCATGCATCAAGAACAATCTGAGGAAGTAAATATCTACGAGTAAGATCTCTAGAAACTTCACCTGCCATATAATCTCTCTGAGTAGAATTAATGACAGGATTTTTATTAGAATTCTCACTCTTGGCCTCTTTATTGTTCAGACCAACCAACGAAAGAATTTTATCATCAGTAGTGTTTTTTTGACGAATCTGGCTGTGCTGAAATCTATATGTAATATAATGCTTAGCTACAGCAAATGCACCAGATTCCATGATACCGGTCTCAACCATATCCTGGATATTTTCTACGCCAATATTTTCAGTGCTCTTAGCACATTCATTTACAACAGTGCTAGTAATTTCAGAAATCTTATCGGCAGATAGTCTTTCTGATTCAGGAACGGAGTTATTTGCTTTTGTAATGGCATTTAGGATCTTCGTCTGATCAAACTTGACGATTTGACCATTCCTCTTTACAACATTTTTAATTTCAGCCATTGTTAATATTTCCTCCTAAAATAAAAATTCTTTTCGACATTCAGAGTCGGATTAATATTAAGTTCATCTAGAGAGCAAAATCAAAAATAGAGAAAAAATAAAGCCAGAGATTTTGCTCTCTGACTTTATTATTAAATGTTATTATTTTTTCTCGTCTTCAAATGTTTCTACTAGCATCTTCATAAGAATACTGATGTCAGTAATAATAGTAGCAAGTTTATAATAAAGATCTGTATTATTACTAAAATTAATTAATCCGAGTCTAACATCGTCTGTCATATGAAGTTTAAGAACATATCTATCATACTGGACATGTGGATTTCCATATGCATCGATTACTACATGAAATTTAGAATTTTCATCTGCAGTATCTTCTAACTCCCAAACTTTATTAGAAGTAGTATACTTTCCTTTCAGATACTGTTCCATCTGATCAAAGATATCAGTATTGGTAGAACTTTTAAGCATATTTTCCATTTTGGAAACAAACTCAGGATTTTCTCCATAATTAGTATCAAGAATCAGATAAGGAATATAAATCCATCCATCATGATTATAGATTTCTTGCTTTTCCACATATTGACCAAAGCTAAGATCACCAACAACTTTACATTTAACTCCAAGTTTTTCAAAGAATGGAACAAATAATCCCATTATAGGATCATCTACAGGAACTGATGCATCGTTATTATGAATATGCTCATATTCTTCTTGAGTAATCATACGCCCATTATCATTATACACTAAAGGTCTCATTTTCTCCACTCCAATCCACAAGTCCATTTATAAAGATCTTCTGCACATTCAATAGCTCTTCTATGAAAAGTAAAGAATTCATAATGATCTCCAATATTATTATCGATCTTTGCTTCAATAGTAATGCATCCATGCGTCTTACCTTTTCTAATTTCCCAACTAGAAGGAAGATTATAAAGATCATGCCTAGTAACAGATTTTTCAAACATGATATAAGGAGCATACATATTAGAAGTAGAGAATACTTCAAAATTTTCTACAATAGGAATATCAGTTCCGTGCACTGTAGAAATATCATTTACCAAATCAGGAGCTATATGTCCTTGGCAGCAATACTTAGTCTGATATCCTCTCTTAAGAAGCTCAGCAACTGCAGGAGCAATTAAATCGTCACATGGAAAATTATCCATAGGATAAGTAATCTCAATATCCCCAGAAAGATCCGTTGAATTTGTGATACTTCTATCCTTGATGATATATCTTCCATCATTTGCTACGTAAACCATTTTCTTTTTATCTCCTTTTTATTAAAATAGAGAGTAAGTATAAACTACTTACTCTCATTATTATAATATCTATTCAATCTTAAATTTTGATTAGAAGAAATTATCCATGCAGTGATCAAGCAAATATCGAGTATAGCGCTCTATAATTTTCGCTAAGTTGATTAGAGCATGATGTAAGACCCCAAACACATATTCTTTCTTTTCTTTCTTCTTTTCAGATTTTGGATTTTTGATTACTACAGTTTGGGATTGCTCACAATCATCTCCTCCTGTCTGATTCATAGAAATTCCAACTGTATAATTATAATTTCCAGTAATATTAATATTCTGAGACGTGATTGTGCCATACTTCTTTTGTTTCATTTCTATATATTTCAACCTCTTAGAAATAGAGCTAGAACAATTTACAGCAGATGTAGAAGAATTTGTAAGAATCATATTGATATCTTCTTTATCATGACCAATATTTTCAGTAGATGCATTATTGAAAATACGATTATTAATTTCAGCCTGTTTATTATCTTGATATGTTGGTTTTTCTTCTTGCTGATCCTTCTGAAATTCAAGAATCATTTCTCTCTTTTTCTCTATCTCTATATGCTTCTCTATTTCACACTCTATATATGGTTTACAATCATTTACATTACAGATAAATTCCCAATAATAATCATTATGGATATTTTTAAATGTGCAAAAAACTTGATAAAGATGTTCTTTAGTATCTTTATATTCTGTAATATAAAGATAATCAGTAGTATCCCTAGATGCTTTAAGCAAAGGTTTATCATCTTTATTTTTACTCTTTCCAGCAAATTTTAAATGATGATACCAATCAAAATATTGGAAAATATCAACCTTATTTGAATATCCAGAAGAAGATCTAATTTTAGATCTAAATTCATTTATATCAAGATCTGCAGAAATAATAGTATTTTCTCTAAGTTTATCACTATCTATACCATTATTTTTAACTTTCTGTCTGAACTCTGATACTGGATCATCATATTCTTTGCCCAAATCCAAATCTAAAAGATCTAGATTATTATCCCATGTGCCAATATATTCCCATTTATAACAGCCATCGGAACATTTCTCACATATATATTCACAGAGAATAGATGGATTATCTCTAGGAATGGTTAAAACTATTTTATTTTCAAATGTTTCTCCTGGTGGAAGTAAAGGACGCCCATCATCATACGATCCAGTCATAACAGCATCTGGTGATAAAATCCAATATTTCGGTGTGCTATTCATCATTCTCATTAATTTAAGAATTTGTGAATTATCTCCCATAATATTTACCTCCAAAATATCAATAAGCTTTTCTTCCGACTCTAATTCCATTAGCATAATCCTGCTGATTAATAGGTCGTTCATTTTCATCTACAAAATAAATTGCATTCACAGGAGTTTGATTTTTATATCCATTGTTATATAACAAGATCTTATGTGGATCGTCTGTACCATATCTTTTTATTCTTGTAGATACAGTAGTTTGAGCAATACCAAAGATATAACACCATTCAGCAACAGAATAATTATTTCCATTATAATTAATATATGTAATATTTCTTTCAGCTGGCGTGAATAATGCTTTTTCAATAGACCATCCATTACAAAGTCTATTTTCAATAGTACTAAAATTTATATTATTTTTATCGGCCCATTCTTGAAGTGTATGAGTCTCACCATTACATGTAATATAATTATTCATTGATGTATTGTTCATCTGAGTTTTCATATTAACCCATTCGCAATTATCAGGAGAATAAGGACCATCATTGTCAATTCTATTGATTGTGCATTCACCTTTTGGAGCATCAGGATTATATCCATTATTCATAGCCCATTCTCTGAAATTAGAAAATCCATTTTCTCCAGACCATTCTTTGCATACATAAATTCCTCTACCACCATATCTATCATAATGATCACAATTAGGATTCTCACATCTTTGATGCATAGCTACATATACTTTATACAATCTTGGATTGTACATTGTACCTCCATGTTTATATCCAAAAGTATTTCCTGTACAAATTTCTTTTGCTTTATCGAGATGATAGCATCCACATGATTTAGTATCTCCTCTTGTTAAATTATCTGATCTTGTAATAATAATATTACCACAAGAGCATTTACATTTTACTAGTAATTTACTAGTTCCATTTTTACTTCTAGTATGCCCAGCAAACCCAATTACTGTAAGTCTTCCAAAATGATCTCCGATTTTGATTTTAGTAAGCGCCATAATTATTTCCTCCAAATAAGATATTAAAATATTAATGCAGTATAATAACACGTCTGTATGTATGCGTTTACACTTGTACAGGCGGGTATTCATTATCCTCGTTAATATTTTATAACTATGTATACATCATAATACTTTATAATTTTAGGAGGTAAAATATTATGCCTAATCAAGCACAGGATCTTACAGGACAAACTTTTGGAATGTTAACTGTAGTAAGAAAAGATGAAGGAAATGATTATATTGAACCAGGTACAGGAAGACATTATTCACGCTACCTTTGTAAATGTAGTTGTGGCAATCCACAATTAAAGAGTGTATTGGGAAAGCATCTTAAGAATGGTCATACATGGAATTGTGGATGCCAAAGTAAAAGTAAGCTTAAAGATATTACAGGTCAGAAATTTAATATGCTTACAGTAATTAAAAGGGTAGATAATTTTATTGGAAAAGATGGCCCAGAAACACAATACCTTTGCAGATGTGACTGTGGTAGGGAGACTATTGTAAGAGGTAAGTATCTTCGTAACGGCCATACAAAATCCTGTGGTTGTACTAGAGGTTCAAATGGATCTGTAAGTAAGAATACTACTATTAATAAAGTACAAAATGTGAATATTGTTAATCAGCAAAATATTAATATGCAAATTCCAAATCAATATAATTCATCAAATTCTATTACTTATAATGGAATTACAATGAGCTATGTAGATTGGGATAGGATTATGGGATTTCCTATTGGTACAGTATATTATCGTATTATGAATGGATATCCTGTACATGATGCATTAATGACTCCAGCAATGGATTATTATGGAAATACATATATTCCAAATGCTATTTATTTTATGAATAATAATATTCCTGTAAATCAATTTGAATATAAAGAATAATAAAAATAGGGATAGGCCATAAGACCTATCCCTATTAATAGTCTTAATTTAATATATTACTATATTAACTTACGGCTGTGCAGCTCTGAGACCAGACCGGTTCAGAATTTTGCATCTGGATTGAACCGGTTGGTACTCATCTACTAGGAAGCGCTCAAACGCAGTAACTGCAGGCAGAGTCGGATTAGCAGCATTGCGGATCTCGTTGGAGACATACATCTGATAATCGAAGATTCTGTAGGTCATGCGGTTGCTGTTCCTCGGACACAAAATAATAATGAGCTGGTCATTATTTCTTAGCTTATCGCTACCAATGAACTGATAAATGCGCTTATCAGAGGTAACAACAGTACGCTTGTAATCCAGATCAACTGCACCAATAGTATTGGGAGTAGTGTAGGAATACTCAACAGGAGTAATCTTACGAACCAGATCAGGATCACCGAAGATAGTGATGACCATGTTAGGATCATTCAGAACCTGCAGCATACGAGTGACCTCGGTATCGAATGCATCGAAGAACATCGAATGACGCCAGGTCAGCGGATCCAGAGCATAACCCGTGGGAGGAGCGTAATCGAACTCCATATACCCCTTGCTGCGGGAATCAAGGTGTTCGTAGGAGTCATCCAGGAACTGCTTGATCTTGTCATCCTTGTAGTTAGCCAGAGTGGTCTTCAGCAGAGACATGATCTTGGTCAGCTGGTTAACCTGGTACAGAGCAGCAAGATCCTTAACCTCCTCAGGGCTGATAGTAACAGACAGAGGAATAGCATTCGGGATTTCAATCAGCTTAGTAAAGGTATCCCACTTCACAGTGCAGGTATCAAGCATGTGATTAGCAGTATCCAGCTCAGCAGCCAGCATAACCTTCTTGATCTTGCCAGCAGCAGAGAAGATATTGAAGACATTCTTATCCATGGTGCCAGTCAGAGAATCAGTAATCTTCTCAGTCGTAGCAGCATCCTTACGGACAATCAGCTCAATAGGAGCAACAAAGGTACGCTCATACTGGTTGTAACCAGGAGCAAAGCGAATGTTAGTGGGGAACCAGACATTGCTGACTTCACCAACATCAGCAGCGGTAGCGATCTTACCATTGGAACGAATGAAACCATCTGCATCAGGCATAATGTCACCCTCAGCAATGTACAGCTTCTCGATCTGGATAGCAGAGATATGAGTCTTAATAGACAGATCATCCTGCTTGGTGCCACCACACTGCTTCAGAACGTCAGTGCCACCCATCTCAGGCAGGGTCAGCTCGATCTCATAGACAGGATTAGACTCATCGATGGCAGCAGTCATCTTGTTCTGATCCAGGAACATATCGATCTCGTTGCCCTTGGTATCAACCAGCAGACGACGCTCCATAGTCATGGTGAACTTGGGACCCTCTGCAACAACCTTCTGAATTGCACCCTTATCGAAGACCATGTTCATCAGAATGTTCTTATGAACAGGGAAGGTCATACCGATGACGGGGTTGTAATCAGCCATGGAAGCATGCTCCAGAATGGCATCTGCATCGTTCTCGAACTGCTGCTCCATCATAGCATGCTGATCCTCGATGTAACCAGGATCTTTGACAAAGGGATCACGAATATCTTCATCCATGAAGTTCTCGCAGAAGAATTCCTTCAGAGCTTCCTTCTCTGCGGGACGACGAAGAATCTTCTTAGTATCCTCAAAAATATCCAGATTAGACTCTTCAAGGATATTCTTTGCAACATCAATAAAACTCTGAGTGTAGTTACTCATGGGGTCGCTCATAAAGCTACCACCCACAAAGCCCGTCTTAGAGTTAACAGCACCGATAGGCATTTGGTTATCCTCCTTGATAATTTATGACTTACTATTTGAAGGACGTGACAAATAGTAAATCGAAAATATTTTAGTTATTTTTTTTGTATAAAGGGTTTTTAAAGATATAAGCAAGAATTAGAGAGGTTTCTTGCAAATATTTTATTTATTAGTTACGATAAATTAATAATAAATGATTATTTATCAGAATTTATGTAGCTAATGACATCAGAAACGGTTCTTAGAGCAGCAATAAATTTGATATAATTAGTGTAATTATCAATATAGGCTCTATTATCAAAATTATAAGTGATGTAGTCTACAATAATTTCCTTTAGCTTATTCAATGCAATTTGGGTCTTCTGGATCTTCTCCAAATTATTAGCTCTTTTAGGAATATTATTGACAGCATTGATAATAGTATTGATAGTATCATATAGATCTCTAAAACTTTCTTTTAGCTTAATGATACGCTTGAGTTTATCATCATCAGAAAGTGTATTATATATAGCTTCTTCTGCAGCACGTTCTTCATCATCTGGAATCTTTGCTGCAGGATCTCCTCCACCAGAAGAATTGGAAGTATCACCACCAGAGGTATCTCCAGAATCAGATGATCCATCATCTGCAGATTCTTCTCCATCTCCAGTGTCTCCACCAGAATCACCATCTACTGTAAAATCATCTGCTCCATCATCACCTGGATCTCCAGTATCAGTGTCTCCTCCATCATCTGTTGGAGTATCTTCATTAGAATCATTAGTCGTAGCATCAGTATCAGAAGTATCGTCATCTACAGTAAAATCATCAGATTGCTCTTCAGTATTTTCTGTATTATCTCCTTCATCCATTGATCCATCGTCATCATCTTCTAGAGTAAAATTATCTTCATTGTCTTCATCAGTATCATCAGATCCTTGATCTTCTGTACCTGTAGTATCAGTATCATCTCCAGCTTCTGCATCATCTGCAGTAGCATCTGAAGGGGTACCTTCTTCATTTTCTTGATTATCAGTATTTTCATCTGTATCATTATCGCTAGGATCATCTACATTGAAGTCATCATTGTCATCGACATTATTACCGTTAACAGATAATTCATGCAGATATTCATTTCTATAATAATCAAAGAGGCTCATTAAATCACTCCCTCTCTCTTAAACCTGCAGTAGAACTAATAGGAATTCTCTTTCCACTTTTTGCAATTCCGAAATGAATTTGTTGACGCTTACGTTGTAGATTTTTCTGGATCATAAGAAGTTGTCTATACTTCTTAGCAGATCCAGAAGATTCTGCACGGCTAATCTCACGATCTAGCACTTGAAGCTCAACATCAATCTGATCAAGAACTGCTTGTTTTTCCTTTTTAGAAGCATGCTTAGAAAGAGCAAAGAGTGTAACTGCACCAATAGCAGGAACAGCAATTGTACCAGATGCAACTCCAGCTCCTGCTAAAGCAATAGCAATCTTAAGAATTTTAGAAATACTTACATTTACTTCACCAGTAATAATTTCTTCTCTATGATCAGTAGTATATATACTCTTAATGCACTTGAGAAGATGATTAAATTCTAGATCAAGATCTCTAGAAGCTTCTTGCTCTTTAGCAGATAGATCTTTACCTTTTGCTTTAAGTCCTCTAAGAGCAAGCTTAGCATCATTTAGAGATTTAACAGATTTACCATAGCTTCCATCTTCAGAATCATCATCTCTCTTAGATTCCTTAGTATCTTTATCATCTAGATCATCAGATTCATCATTAATGGCTTTGCTCTGTTTAAACTTATCGTCATCTATATTCTTAGTCACAGAAGAAGGTTTCTTATCACCACTATCATCAGTATCTTTATCTTTAGACTTGATACCAACTGCTTTCTTTACATTAGAAGCAGCTTTCTTAACGATAGGAGTAATATTAGCATCTTCATTCATAGACATTACTCTAGCACAAAGATTGATTCTACTATTATGATCTGCATCAATATTGAATTCAGTATTAGATTCATTAATAGCATTAGCAATTGCCTCAGTTTTAGTATTGCCTTCGTGACGACAATTATAGATAAACTCTTCAAGAACACTTTCATCTATATAAGGCTTAATAATATCTGCCACAAGTCTAGCTTCTTCTACAGAAACATTAGCAGCATAATTCATATTATCTTTAAGATTATCAATAATTTCATAGATGCAAGATTCATCAATCTCTTGAGCAACTTCTGCACATTTATTGATATAAAGAATATTCTTCTTATCAAAATTAGTAAATCCTCTCTTATTTTCTTGGGATTCACTTAGTACAACTTTGTACTTCGATCTTAGAGAATAAGAGAAATGACAACCTTCAATAGTATAATAAATTCTAGAATTTCTATTTGCTAGAATATTATTAGCACACTTTGCAGTAGATTCAATAATCTTATATGCAATATCAGGATTACTATTTTCACTATAAGAAAAATGTCTTAGAGGAATATTGATATATCCCTCTTCATCAATATAATCAATAATATTAGATTCAGATACTTTACTAATGTCTCCTACTCCTCCATCAGTAATCTTTACAGGAGATTCTTTAGAGGAAGTAGATATTGCATGATCAATAAATTCTCCAGTATCTTGAGCATCTGTAATCAGATTATGCATCTTGAATTTATCAATATCATCAGATGTAAATGTCTGAGGAACAGTATTACCATCTGCATAATAAGAATCATCATTAACTTCTGCTTCCCAAATAGATCTTAGGCTAAACACTAGATCATCAGAAGTTTTTACATTATTCTCTTTAATAACTTGAAGAATATTCTTTGCTTGATCCCTACTAATAGGACTATTAAACTCAGAAAATACAGTTCCAATATTAAATTCCATTTCATTAATTCTAGCAAAATCTTTTGCGGTATTAATGATTTCTCCAAAAGCTCCAATATCAGAATAATTTTCTCTGGCAAGTTCAATAATTGACTTCATAGATTTATTAGGATCCATTTTCCATTCAGTGAGTTTATCCCACCAAGATCCATTTTTCTTAGCTCCATCCATTAGATAAGGAACTAGACAGCTAGCATTGTTGCTAAGAATTTTAGATTCAATAATAGCCTTACGATAACTCTGAATATCTTTATCTGTATTATTATCAAACTCTAGGAAATAATCAGCAATATATTTTACTAGAGCATCTTCATTCATAGGACCAGTTCTAAAGTCATTGATACTTTCAATGTATGCACATTCTTCAAGTGCAATATTAAAATTAATATACTTAGGTCTACCATAAGTGCATACCATTTCACATACAGTATGTACTCTATCTTTCTCAGACTTTCCTTTTAGAGAATCTACTCTAAATCTCTTAGTAATGGTTTTGTGATTCTTAATAATACGATCAATAGATTTAAAGTTTGCAGCTGCTTCAGTAAGTCTGTCTTTATTAATATCACCAATAGTAGATTCACCAATTCTAACAATACATACAGGAAGTTCAGAGGATTCTACTGTAGGAATAATATTATTAATGGTATAATTTACAGTACTCTCAAGGATATCAAATTGATTATCATCATACATAGTCTCCATTAGAGACAATGCATCTTTATAATCAATACAATCTCTTAGAAAAGATTCAACACGATACTTGTAAATATCTTTACTTTTTACATTAGAAAGATCTGGATATGCTACACAATTTTCATGAATAGACTTTCTTCTTTCCAATGAACGCCCACGCTTATACACATATCTTGCAATGTTTAGCGGTGTAGAAACCATGTTCAAAACCTCCCATTTTTAATTGTTATTAAACTGTTCAGTTTTCATGGTTTAACAACGGTAAATAGAAAAAAAAATAAAAGGGAGTGAGCATAAAGCCCACTCCCCTTATTCTTTTAGACAATCATACCTTTATAGGTATGCTCAACTCCATTGATATTGACACTGACACTCTTGACTTTGCCAAGTAAGTTGCCATTATCATTCATGGCATTGCATCCAATGTCTTCATACCCGAAATATGAGTAGTTTACAATAGGAGGGTTCTTGATAAGTTCATCAAGATTGCCCTCCTTCATGTAACGATCCCTGATGGAACAAACCATATTGCTGAGTTGTTCCATAGCATGAAAGAATTCTCCAAAATCAGTATAAGATGCAATAGCATCTGTATAGCTCTGATTATTCTTATTTTTATCAAAAACAAGGTGATAGATAACATATTCAGACATTTTTATCAGCCTCCTTAGCTTAGAGAATGAACAGAATACGGAACCGCTTAGTATCAGCAGGTTCTGCAATCTTCAAAATCTTCTTACTGGTGATTTCACCGGTAGTGGGATTGAAGACAAACTGGCGATGGTCACCATATTTCCAGTCATGCAGACCAGTGTCATATCCATAATGGTACCAATCAATAGCTTCCATCTGATCGGAACCAATGTACTTGCGAATGATCGACATTGCACGATCACTAGCCGCAAGGCTATAAGCAGGATCCTGCTTAGAGCACTCAAGGATTGCTAGCTTGTATCCCAAGTCTTT